>JGI12704J13340_1000049_pt1 | contig 30127 bp, 30 predicted proteins | sample BlaSpr_A8_Ref_O2_FD_13340 | JGI IMG/M metagenome (IMG submission 13340) | reverse complement strand
AATGGTGTGGTGATTCCAGAGCGACGAGCGGCGGGACTGACTGATACGGTGGAGCGGGCGTCGGCAGGAGCGCTGGCGCATTTGCCCATCGCGCGGGTGAAGAATCTGGTGCGCGCGATGGAAGAGATGAAAGAGGCGGGTTACTGGCTGGTGGGGCTGGATGAACGCGCGGAGAAAAGTTATACGGAAGTTGATTTGAAGGGATCCGTCGGAATCGTGCTGGGAAGCGAAGGCGAAGGTTTGCATGAACTGACGCGCAAGCGTTGCGATTTTCTGGTTTCGCTGCCTACGGCTGGGCCGGTGCGATCGCTCAACGTTTCCGTGGCGGCTGGGGTGATGCTGTTTGAAGTGGTGCGGCAGCGCGGGGGAAACCGCGGAGCGTCGGCGGAAAGCAAGTCAAAGGCACCACAGATGAACGCAGATGAACACAGATAAAACCTTTAAGAGATAGCTGCTCAAACCCTTCGACAGCTTTGGTCTTTCGTTGCCGATCCGCTATCCGTCCTATACCGGCACTCTATTTGTCGTACTTTAATAATGAAAACACGTGGATGCCGGGGAGCTTGGCGCGGCCGTTGAGGAATGTTAGTTCCACGGCGAAGGCTGCGCCGGCTACTTTGCCGCCGAGTTGCTCGATCAGCTTGACGGTAGCTGCGGCGGTGCCGCCAGTGGCGAGGAGGTCGTCGCAAATCAGTACGGTCTGCCCCGGCTTGATGGCGTCTTGGTGGAGTTCGAGCTGGTCGGTGCCGTATTCAAGCTGATAAGTGACTGANGTAGTTTTTCCGGGAAGCTTTTTTGGTTTGCGGACAGGGACAAAACCGGCGCCGAGACGATAGGCCAGCGCGGGAGCGAAAATAAATCCGCGGGCTTCAATGCCGGCGACGACGTCCACTTTCGTGCCGTTGTATTGGTCGCACATCTGATCAACGAGCGAATGAAAACCGGTTGGGTCCTTTAGCAGGGTGGTGAGGTCGTAGAATAAGATGCCCGGCTTTGGGTAATCGGGGATTTCGCGGATCAGCGCTTTCAGGTCGTTCATTCTTCTCCTTCGTTTCGTAATGCGATTTCGGGCTGACTCAGCAAATCATTCGCGCGAAGACGAGTGTTGCTGATTGCGCGTTAGTATTCGATCGAGAATTTTTTTACGAATTCCGGATTCAGCGGCGCTTCTTCCTCGGCGACACCTGAGACCGAGGCGCCTTGGGGCCCGCGTTCCAGCTCGCTGCGAAATTCGGCAAGTGTGGAAGCGCTACCGGCGGCGTAAACCTCGACGCGGCCATCCGGCAAGTTTCGCGCAAAACCGGCAAGACCTAGACGCTGCGCCACGCGCATGGCGAAGTATCTATAGCCGACACCCTGCACGATTCCGCTGACGAAATAGCGCCTGGATTCGCGTGATTGCGGCATATCTAGCATGGCCGATGCGGAAGCATAATCCGCAAACGCGTGATTTTAACAGAGGCGCGGGGAGCAAAGGAGCGCGATTTTTGTGCGGTTGCTCAGCTATTGATGAGCTGCGGTAATTCCGGGGACCGCGCTAAACTGTCCCAGGCTGGCGAGCAGCATGATTGCGGGGCTCGGCGAAGATTGATCGGAGTTAGACGCTGGCCGCTCGGATTGCATCCAACGATTGATAATGGGATATCTCAAGATGCCGGGAAATTTGCGGTCAGTGGCGCGATGCCGAGCGTTCCGGTGGGTATTGGCGGCGATTGCGGCGCTGTTGTGCAACGCGAGCCCCCTGCGTGCGCAAGATCCCGGGCCGCAAGCGCCGCCGCCGACGTTCAAAGTGGAGCGCATTCCAGCGGAGCCGCATCCGGGGCCGCCGCCCTTGCCGGTGGAAGAGATCATTCAGAAATTCGCGGCGAATGAAGCTGTAATGAAAAAGGCGTATGACTCCTACGACTTCACGCAATCTATCCGGTTGGATGAGTTGAGTGATCCAGGCGGCAAGTTCAGCGTAACCGGCGAGGTGTACACGAAGGCCGACGGGCTGCGTTATATGCGCGTGACGAAACCGGCGGAATCCAGCCTGAAGCTGATGCATTTTTCGCTGGAGGACGTGCGGGTGATTGCCAGCATGCCGGAATTTCCGCTGACGACGGAAGAAATCGAGAACTACAATTTTAAATATGCGGGACAGGAAAAGCTAGACCAGTTGAACACCTATATTTTCCAGGTGAAGCCGAAGATGCTGAGTCGCAAGAAACGGTATTTCGAAGGCGTGATCTGGATTGACGATCACGATTTTGCGATTGTGAAGAGCTACGGAAAATTTGTGAGCGAGCTTGAGGGAAATGGCACGGCGCTGCCGTTCACAATGTTCGAAACCTACCGTGAAAATTTCCAGAGTAAATACTGGCTGCCGACTTACATCCGGTCCGATGATTATTTCAAGAGCGAGGGGAACGAAGACATGCCGTTGCGCTTGGTAGTTCATTCGACTGATTTCAAGGTGCGCGCGGCTGGGGCGAGCGGTGCAGCCGCGGCACCGCCCGGGGCAGATTCTTCAAGCTCGTCTTCGAGCGTTCCTTTGACTCCTCCTCGGCGATAATTTCCGCCGGATCCAGTACAGGCGATCTGACCGGGGTGCTGCATGAAGGGAACGGGCCGGCTTCACGCCATGGAGCGCAAATAGCGCGGAAGTTCCTGGACTGAGTTCAGGAGCACTTCGGGTTTGGCGGCGCGGAGGCGAGCGGCGGTGGGAAATGGGCCAAGAACGCCGATGGCGCGCACTCCGGCGCGGCGAGCCATCTCGATGTCTTCAGCGGTATCGCCAACGTACACGCAATCTTGCGGATCTCGCCGCAGGCGTTTGAGCGCCAGTTGCAGCGGGGCGGGATGCGGTTTTTTCTTCGCGGCGTCTTCGCTGCAAACGCACGCGGCGAAGTAACCGGCGAGTTCGAGCTGGCGCAGTTGGCGGCGCACGCGCTGGCGATTTCCGCTGGTGACGATGCCGAGGTCATATTTCTGAGCGAGGAGCCGGACGACGCGGCGCGCGCCTGCGAGCAGCGGAGGGCTTTCCAGTTTATAGGCGCGCATCCAGAGACGATCAGCTTCGAGCCATTTGGAGCGCGGGAGCAGAGCGGCGCGGTAAACGCGCAACCAATTGGGAGAATAGTGCTGCGCGAGTTCGCGCTCGGTCCAGTTGATGCCCAGAGCATGAAACATCGAGAGATAGGCGCGGAGGTCGGCTTTGTAGGAATTCAGGAGCGTGCCGTCCCAGTCGAAGAGGACTGCGCGCGTGGGGAATTGTGCGATTTTCACGGCGTGGGAATCGTATCAGACCTTAGCGATTGCGAAAAATGACGGTGTGGGAGTGCGACTCGCGCGCGATTGAGAGGAAATCCGCGCCGGGTGGCGGAAAAGCAGGTTTCGTCGTTGCGCACAGATACCAGGCAAAACGTTTTCGAGTGCTGTGAACTCTGAAGCCGGACTCAGTGGCTGCGATAGCGCAGCGGCAGAATGTCGTCGCGGCGCAGCGCGAAGTCGTCGAAGGTGGCGGCGTAACCACGCCAGCCGGGCATATCCACTTCTTCGGCGCGAACGATGTGGGCTGCCGTGCACATTTGTACGCTGCCTTGGCCCAGCGGGCGCTCAATGAGCGCGACCTCGAGTTCGATGGCCGTGCCGGGCTCGAAATCGCGGGGAGCGAGGAAATATACGCCGCTCGAGCTGATGTTGCGGGTTACGAGTGTGACGGGGATGGGCTCGAGACGATTGCCGACGCGCGTAAGACGAAGCGGCAGCGAAAGCGACGCGCGCGGATTGTTACGGCGTTCGCGCGCTACGCCGATCGCGTGCGTGGGCACTCGCGCGAAACGCTGTGGCCCAGGCTTCCCTGCTGGAGATGCAACGCTTACTGTGTGGCTTTCAACTTCACGCAGCGGCGACACAACCGACCGCGGCCCCTTCCAATCCGGAGCAGCCCCCATGTATCCCCCAAGAACAGCCTAACTTCCCCCCCGCCGGTAGACCGAATATGCGCGGACTCGGGAACCGCGTCAAGGGAAGTGATGGGCAGGTGCTGTATTATACAACAGCCGGGGCTGGGCAGATAACCATGATTTGGCGGGAGTTGCGCCTGCAGAGCGGCGAAAAAGGCGAGATCTTGGCGTTTGTGGTTTGTTCGCCGGGCGCGAAAGACAACCGAAAAGCGAAGGGATGTTCGCCTTCGGCACATCGAACTTGTTGAGACAGACGTAAAAAATTTTGCTTTGGATTTCGCACGCTAGAAACGGATAGCGGCTTCGATTGGGTTTCGCTAGTTTAGGTGGGAGAGCGAGGCTCACTATGATTGAACGGATGGCCAGAACTTCTAATCCGAATTTCAGCGCGGTGCAAGCCATGCAGCCCGACGAAAAGCTTTGGCAGGCCGTGCAGGCGCGCGATCGCAGAGCGGACGGCGCGTTTGTATATGCGGTGCGGTCCACCGGAATTTATTGCAGGCCGTCGTGCGCTTCGCGGAAACCGCGGCGCGAGCAAGTGGAGTTTTATTCGCTGCCGGAAGCAGCGGAGCAACAAGGATTCCGCGCTTGCCTGAGATGCCGGCCGCGATTGGCGCGGTTGCGCGACCCGCGCGCTGCGNTGGTGGCTCGGGTGTGCGGGGAGATTGCGGCACATATTGACGCGGAAGGCGGGAAGATCGGAGATGGCGATGGGCGCGAGATGCGGATGACGCTGGGCACGTTGAGTGCAGTTGCGGGAATGAGCGCGCATCAACTGGAGCGCGCGTTTCGCAGCGTGATGGGAATTTCACCGCGGCAGTATGCCGATGCGCGGCGGATGCGGCGGCTAAAATCCAGCTTAAGAAAAGGAGACGACGTGACTACCGCACTTTACGATGCAGGATTTGGATCAAGCAGCCGATTGTACGAACGCGCTCCGGCGCAATTGGGAATGACGCCTGCTACCTATAGGCAGGGAGGCGCGGGGATGAAAATTCATTACACGATCGTAAGTTCACCGCTGGGACGATTGCTCGTTGGTGCGACGGACCGCGGGATCAGCGCGCTGTACTTGGGAAAAGATGACGGGCCGCTGGAAAGCTCGTTGCACAAGGAATATCCGCGCGCGGAGATTCAGCGCGACAGGAATGGCTTGGAGGAATGGGTAGGAAAAATACTGGAGCACCTGCGAGGGCGTGAACCGAACCTGGATCTGCCGACCGACGTGCAGGCGACCGCATTCCAGCGTCGCGTGTGGGAAGAACTGCGGAAGATTCCGTACGGGACGACGCGAACGTACAGCCAGGTGGCGCGGGCGATTGGCAAACCGACCGCGATCCGGGCGGTGGCNCGGGCCTGCGCCACGAATCCTGTCTCCGTCGTGGTTCCGTGCCATCGCGTGGTGCGCGAAGACGGCAATCTGGCAGGCTATCGCTGGGGGGTGGAGCGCAAGCTTGCGTTGCTTCAGCACGAGTCAGCCAGCCGCGCTGAAAAGAAACAGCGGAAAGCCGTGAAATAGGCGTTAGCCCTGAGGTTTGACCTTCTCGGTGCCCTTGGGCCAGTGTGGTTTGAAGTGCGCATCGCCGACGTCGGGGTTGCGCACGATTCTGGAATAGCGGATCACGAAGTAATCCCCGGAACCGGTCTCATTGAACTGCTGCTGCACTGGAAGCCATGAAGTCTCGTCGAACCAGATTTGAATTTTGGAGATTTGATTACGGGCTTCCTGAGACTTGGGAGTCAGTTCGAGCTCGACCGTCTTTTTTTCGTCCACCGTCGGCTCACCCAGCAGCGTAACCAAGTACGACTTCTGAAGTTCCTTCCCCTGCGTTCCGAAACCGAGTAGCAGGTACTGATCTACCTGGGCGCGATGCTGCGCGAGATTGTATTCCTCGACACGTTTCAAACCTGGAGTGTAGATATATAGGTTATCGCCCGTGCGCAGAATCGTGCGCGCGTCGGGGGGCTTCATTTCCAGAAGCATTTTATCGTCGTGGACGAGGATGGTGCCGGCCTCGGTGGAGCGATCGTTAACCACGACGGTGACTTTAGTGCGCTCGACATCGGCCGACAGGCTGTGAAAACCTCTTGCGGAGCGATCGAGTTCTCTGAGTGTGCTATCGAGCGTAGCCGGGCTGTGGTTTTGACCAGCGGCGGCCCAAGCCTTGACGCAGGCAGTCGAAACGATGGCGGCTAGCGCAATTCCCAATACGAAACGTTTTACGATCAAATCATGCCCCCACTGAATGGTCGGTGCGTTAGCGAAGCGTTCATAATACTACAGGTGGTTAGACGTGGTGGGTGACTCGGCGGGTTCCATGCAAGTGGTGGGATTGGGAGGAAATGTTACATCAGCGGGGATGGATGTACGGTGACATCGTAGTACAGGATCGAACCGTCTTGGGCGGACACGGGTTCGATATGCACAACCTGGAAAGTCTGGTCTTTTAATTCGTCAACGGTGCGGGCGAGAATGTCGTGAGTTTCGCGTTCGAGTTCAGGCGTCGCCCGGGCAGTGCGCTTTTCCACTGGGAGCGCGGTGGCATCGAGCCGGTAGGTGTGCGTCTGATTCGCAGGATTTTCGGATTGCAGTTGCACTTTGGAAGCAAACGCAGCGGTAGATTGGGGCTGGTCGTGGAACCAGCGTGTTGGGGTGACCAGCACGAAGATTATGATGAGGACTACGGCGAGATCGTAGGGCCAACTGCCACGTTCATAGGACCAGAAAATGGTGCGGACAATACCTCGCCATAAGGTGCGCATGTCAGTGAACCGAGGAACCGTCCACAACTTCGCCGTCACGCATGTGCAGGACGCGATGCCCGTAGGCGGCGGCTTCGGGATTATGCGTGATCATGACGATGGTTTGGCCGAGATCTTGATTGAGTTGACGGAGAAGGCCGAGGACGGCTTCGGAGCTTTTAGTGTCGAGATTGCCGGTGGGTTCATCGGCCAAGACAATTTTTGGTTCGCTGACAATGGCGCGAGCCAGCGCTACCCGTTGTTGTTCTCCGCCGGAAAGCTCTGAGGGCTTGTGGTTCAGGCGGCCGCTTAGGCCGAGAAGGTCCGCGACGACCTGGAACCGGTGCGGATCGAATCCATTTCCGTGAATGTGCTGGGCTAGAGTGATGTTGTGGTACGCATCGAGAGTGGGGAGCAGATTAAAACGCTGAAAGACGAAGCCGACTTTGTGACGGCGCAGCAGAGTACGCGCGGAATCGCTCATGGTGGTGAGGTCGTTGCCATCGAGAAGGACGCGTCCGGAGGTGGCCTGGGCGAGGCCGCCAATCACGTGCAGCATAGTTGATTTGCCGCATCCAGAAGGGCCCATGATGGAGACGAACTCGCCGGGAAAGATATCAATGCTCACGCCGCGGAGGGCGGGAACTTCGACCTTGCCCTGACGGTAAACCTTCCATAGGTTTTCAGTCTTGAGTATGGGCTCCAACAGCCGCTCCCCTTCAAGCGTCAGCGAATCCGAGGACGGAAATATTCTAGTCGCCTTTAGCATTTCTGCCTAGCGCGGACAGGCGGGCGCGAATTCGCCCGGATGCCTGAATCGCAGCGGAAAACGGAGGTCAGGCTACTCGTAAGCCAGAGCCTCGACGGGATCTTTGCGGCTGGCCATCCAGGCGGGATAGGCAGCGCCGAGCAGGCCGCCGACGAGGGCAATCAGGCCGGCGCGCAGAACCCATAGTGGCGTAATTAGGATCGTGAGCGTCGGGAACAACTTGATGAAGATTGCGCTCATAAGGAAGCTGAGTCCGACCCCGGCCGCGGCTCCGCCGATGCACAGCAGCGTCGTCTCGCTCAGAACGATCCGCACAATGTAGCCCTTGGACGCGCCCAAAGCTTTCAGGACGCCGATTTCGCGAGTGCGTTCGATGATGGTGGTGTACATCGAGAGAAAGATCACCAGGAATCCTATGACCACGGCGATTCCGATCATCACATTAATGAAGGCGGCGAGACCTGGGAGGTTCGAGGAGGTCATCAGCGACATGAGATCTCTCAGCGGGCGAACCTCGTAGCGAGGCAGAAGCTCCTTGATTTCATCAGTCACTGCCGGAGTGTGATCGGCACGATCACACTTAATGAAAAAGACCGAAGCCTTGTCGTGCGCGCCCCCCATTTCCTGAAGCGTGGAAAGGAATACGAAGAGCCGCGCTCCCTTGCCATGCTCGACGATGCCTACTACGTGAAAATCGTGATTGAAAAGTTGCAGGGTCTGGCCGAGCTTTATTTTTTTTGACTTGGCGTAGACGTCGTCCACCAGGATGTCGTCGAGCCCCCGCAAATCGTGGCCTTCGTGAAAAACGAATCCACCGGTAACAGCGTTGAAGCTCGCCTTGTCAATGCCGTAAACGATTTCGATGCCGCTCGTATTGAACTGCGTCAGCACCGGGGCGACGGCCTGCACGTATTCGAGTTGCGCCAGCTTATCTGCAATCGCGATGGGCATAGGCGCGCCGCTAAAGGCCATCAGGTAAGAAGCCTGAGGCGGCTGTACCATGATGTCCGCGCCGACGCCTTCAATGCGCTTCGCTGATTCCGAGAGCAGGCCGCTGGTGAGACCCACGACGATTATGACGAGGGTGACCTCCACGGCTACGGCGAGCACCGTGATGAAGGTGCGGAGCGGCCGATGCAGAACGTTTTGCGTAATCATGTAACGAATCATAAAGTTTTGGGGCGCTCAGGCTGTTGTGAGCGCGCTAGTGCTGCGGCTCCTTGCGACTTTGCCCAGGATCTTTGTGGCTATCTCCGCCGGCGTTTTCGCCGAGGTTGACCAAATCCGTGCCGGGCGGCTGCGGCAGGGAGAAGCGGTCTGGAGCAATCGGCTCGTTCACAGTAAGCTTGTTAACGGTAATCTGCAATTGATAGTCATCGCTTGGCCGGGTGACGTTGATCTGCCACGGATAGCTGGTGGCAGCCGTGCTTTGCCATTTTGCATACGCCACGTCCGAAGCCACCTTACCACCAGCGCCGAAATTCGCAATCCTTGAGACGTGCAGACCCGCGCGATCGAACCAAACTTTCCGCGCAATTTCCCAGTTGGCCGTTGGATGCTGGGAACTTCCTGGTTGGTCCGCGCTGATGCTCGCGGCATCACTGGGGTCGGATGTTGACCGCGGGCTTTCCGATCTGACAACCGTTAAAATGTAGAATCGCGCCGCGCCTTCAGCCGCTTCCTCGAATAAAACTGGCGTACCTTCAGTGATTGTCGGCCAGAAGAGCGCGTCCACCAGATGTTGCGGCCGGAGATTTTCGATCGGCTTCTCCGCACGCCGCTCCAGATTGGCCGGGCCGACGATAAATTTATTCTTCGACGGTATGTAGATACTGAAAGTCGAGCCGTCGCTGACCATGTCGAAAATATTCTTGCTAACCACCGGGGCTTGGCCGATCACCCGAACGCTGGCGGGCCTGGCAGCCAGAATAAAACCGTTCACTTCGTGGTATTGCTCGATCACGCCGGAATACGCGGAACCCGCCGTGAGCTTCATGGTCACGCCAGCGTTGAGAGACTGGATCGCTTGCGCCTGGTGATTGTAAGCGTCGAGTAGTTGCTGTTTCGTCGCAGTCTGTAGGGGCCCCGGCGCCTGCGACGGCTTGACGACGGTCTTGTGGCTGACGGCACAGCCGAAGGCAGAGGTGAGCAGCACTGCCAAGGAAGCGATCCAGACAACGCGATCAGCTATTGTATCGGCAATTATATTGGCAAATATATTGGGCCGGCCTAGGAACACAAAGTATGCAATCTAACAGCGGCGCACATGGCTGTCAACGAAACAGGAATGTGCTTGGATATGCTCGAACGTGTCTGCGTGTACTGCGGCGTGCTGGTGCGGGCAGGCAAGCGGCCAAGATGCTAGAATCCCGGTTTTGCATGGAGCGCTGCATTGTTCAAGAAAGTCCTGATTGCCAATCGCGGCGAGATTGCGGTGCGCATCGCGCGGGCCTGCCGGGAACTGGGCGTGCGCGCCGTTGCCGTATACAGCGACGCGGATCGTGCATCACTTCACGTTCGGCTGGCGGACGAGGCGTACCCAATCGGGCCGGCGCCCTCGCGCGAAAGTTATTTAGCGATTGAAAAGATTCTGGGCGTGGCGCGTGATGCCGGCTGCGACGCGATTCATCCCGGCTACGGTTTTCTGGCGGAAAATCCCGCGTTTGCACGCACATGCACGGATGCGGGGATTACTTTCATCGGACCCTCGGCTGGTGCGATGGAGCAGCTGGGCTCGAAAACCGCCGCTCGGCATATCGCGCGCGATGTAGGAGCGCCCACCGTTCCCGGCACGCTGGACCCGATCAAAGACGCGGACGAGGCGGCGAAAATTGCGCGGGAGATTGGTTTTCCAGTGATTTTGAAGGCGGTGGCGGGCGGCGGAGGCAAAGGGATGCGCAGCGTCGCGAGTGAGAGTGAACTTGCGTCCGCTTGGCGGGATGCAGCGTCCGAAGCGCAGAACGCGTTCGGCGACGCGCGGCTGTACATGGAAAAATATTTAGAACGCCCGCGGCACATCGAGATTCAGGTGCTGGCGGATCATCACGGACATTTTGTCTATTTGGGAGAGCGCGAGTGCTCCGTGCAGCGAAGGCACCAGAAGGTGATTGAGGAGGCGCCGTCTCCGTTTATGACGCCGGAATTGCGAAAAGCCATGGGCGAGGCGGCGGTGAAGCTGGCGCGCGCCGGGAATTATACGAATGCCGGCACGGTGGAATTCCTGGTGGACCCGCAGCGAAAGTTTTATTTCCTGGAGATGAACACGCGGCTGCAAGTGGAGCATCCCGTGACGGAAATGGTGACGTCGCTAGATCTGGTGAAGTTGCAAATGCGCATCGCGGCCGGCGAGCCGTTGCCATTTCGCCAGGAAGAAATCGAATTGCGCGGCCATGCCATCGAGTGCCGCATCTATGCCGAAGATCCGGAGAATAATTTCTTCCCGTCGCCTGGGAAAATCGTGGATTGCAGAGTTCCGACCGGTCCTGGGATTCGGTTGGATGAAGGGATATACGCGGGCTGGACAGTGCCAAACGAGTATGACCCGATGTTGGGTAAGCTGATTGCGTGGGGCAGCAATCGCGAAGAATCGCTGGCGCGAATGGGGCGGGCTCTGCAGGAATATTACGCGAGCGGGATAAAGACCAACGTCTCGCTTTTTCGCCGCATTCTGGCCAGTGCCGATTTCCAGAAAGGCGCGATTTACACGCGCTGGCTGGATGATTTTCTAAGCGCCGAACCGTCTGCGAGGACTCGTGAGGGTGGCGAACAAGACGCCCAGGTCGAGCACGCTGCAGCAATCGCCGCATTGCTGTGGCACGCGTCGCATACGGGTGGCGCGAACGCATCCGAAACACACGCCGCTGCTGAATCGCGGTGGAAAACAGAAAGCCGGCGGGAACAAGTGAATCGCGAGCCACAGCGGTGACCACATCGCGTGAGCGGAGCATTGTGAATTTACAGATTGAGATTGCTGGAAAAAAGTGCCGCGTGGAGATGACGCAAGCGGGCGAGCGGCCGGTATGGACGATTGACGGACAGCGTCTGGAAGCTGATGCGATTGAGGTGTCGCCCGGCATCTATTCGATCTTGATAAGCGGAAAATCGTTCGAAGTCCGCTTGGAGCGCTTGGGTACCGAGCTGCGCGCGATGACAAGCGGCCGGGAATTCAGAATCGCAATTCCGGACGAACGCGAATGGCGACGCAAGCGTGGCAGCGCCATCGAAGCGGAGGGCCGCCAACAGGTATTGGCGCCGATGCCCGGGAAAATCGTACGTGTGCTAGTGAAGACGGGCGATGCGGTTCGGGCGGGGCAAGGGCTGCTGGTGGTGGAGGCGATGAAGATGCAGAACGAGATTCGCGCACCGAAATCCGGGACGATTGACCGGGTGGCCGTGGTGGAAGGCCAAACCGTGAATGCGGGCGAGGTGGTAGCCATCGTCAGCTGAGCGACGGTTTCAGATTCGTTACTCGTAACCCTTAAGTTCCCTTTTGATTTTCGCGCCTTGGTCCGTTGCCTTGGCCCGGCGAAAATGATTGCAATCCGGGTAGGCGACCCGAATCTGTAGCACCGGCAAACTGGGGGGATTCGTAATGTTTTCACACGTGCATTTCGCTGCTGCCGCGGCATGGCTGTTATTCGCAATCGTCGGACTGCTATGGACGATGGCATGCGCGCTGACGGCGGCGAAGATGGAAAAGGAAGGCTTCGGGTTCTGGAAGGGATTCATCGCCGTCCTGCTGCTGAGCCCACTGGCAGGACTGATCGCGATTTTCATCGGCCGGATGCTTCATCCGGGCCGTCCTCTGGCGCACACGGTTAGCCGCGGTTAAATTTCGGCAATCACGGAATATCCTGAATCGACCACTCCTGGATTTCCGCTGCGATTTACGGTTTATTTCGAGGCGGGAAGCTTTCCTGCAGATTCCAGTATTTGCCGAGCGAGATAATTGGTGACGCGCGAATCGTTTCGCGCTTCGATCATGTATGCCGAACGCAAGAGTTGCTCCTTGCGGTTACGCAGCATGTCGCGAATGGATTGTTGCACTTGCGGATCGGAAAGCTCGCGTTGGCCGGCGGGCTCTTTGGCGATTAGCTTCAGAATGCGGTATCCCCCGTTTTTCACACCGATGGGTTGCGTCACGTCGCCCGGTCTCATCGCCAGAACCGTCTTCTTCAACAGCGGGTCGGATTGATTCAACGCAGACTCGGGCACGAAGCCCAGGTCGCCGCCTGTCGCTGCCGTGGAATCCTCCGAATAATCCATGGCGAGCTGGGAAAAATCCGCGCCGCTTTCGAGTTTTTGCTCAATCAGGCTGATTTTTCGCTTAGCTTCGGGCTCGCTGGTGGCCTTGTCATTCTTGCGATTATGCACCGCAGAATCGGGGTGCGGCGTAACCACAATCTGCGCGATGTGAAACTGCAGTTCGGCCACGTTGAATTGCGCACGGTTCTTATTGTAGAAATCGAGGACGTCCTGGTCGGTGATCGAAATCTTCGCAACGACTTCGCGATTCAGCAGCTTCTGGACGGAAAGCTGGCGCCGGATGTCTCCCTTTAGATCGTCCACCGTAAGTTCAGAGTCCTTCAACTTTTTTTGGAATTCTTCCTCGGTGAAAGGGCTCTTGGATTCGGTGAATTTGTCTTCTACTTCCGCATCGCTAGCGACCAGATTCAATTTGTTGGCGCGCTCAAGCAGAATTTCGTTATTCACAAGTTCATCGAGAATATTCAGCTTGAGGGACAGTGCCTCTTCCTGAGATGGCGCGGGGCCTTCCGCGTTGACGCGCGTGCGGAAATATTTCTCTACTTCGGCGCGCTGAATCTCTTTACCATTCACGACGGCCCAGACGTCCGGGCCGGGCGCGGTTTCCTTCTTGCAACCGACGACGCACACACCCGCGGCAAGGAGTGCGAGTGCCAAGATTCGTCGTGACAAGCGGGGCTCCTTCCAGAGGAGGGCCGACTTCACGCGGCCTTTTGGACACGGCCAGAACGGATGCAGGAGGTGCAGACGCGGACGTGCTTACGAGCGCCTTTGATCACGGCTTTGACGCGCCTTAGATTGGGATTCCAGCGGCGCCGCGTAACGTTGTGGGCGTGGCTGATCGCGTTCCCATACAGCGGCTTCTTGCCGCACAGTTCACATGCTAGTGCCATTGTTGCGTCGCTCCAGACAGATTCAATCGTCGAGTTACTTGCGCATCTATGTTAGCAGAGTCTGCCCACAGCAGGAAGAGTTTTGGCCAGAGTGATGAAGGATGTAAGCGCTGAAATTGAGTCTGCCCATTTAACTATTCGGTGCTGTCCTCCGACGGCTCTTTTGGAAAAGTCCCTGCACGTTGCTACTTTCGGATCCGGTCAGCAATGCGTAGTTTTACGTACGATCCTTGGATTTCGGAACTGACGCAAACTTCGCAGGAGTTTTCGGGTTGCGTTCGAATAGCGCCCGCAGGAGCGCCAATCCTGATTCGGGAAAAGTACGGAAGCGCTGGTACCTTCGTACCGTTGACCGCACACAGTCCAAACGGCTAATTTGACGAGCACGATTTGGAAAGGCCCGAAAACAGCCAAGAGGCGGGGTGTGTACCGTTTAGGCACACGCTCTGAAAATTTACCTCTTGACGGCAACTAAATACTTATAGACTCCGCCGCGTAGTGTCCCTACTCGGAGGGGTCAATGAGTAAGTCGTTAGTTGTAGTAGTGTTGGCGATGTTCGTTTTGGTCAGCGCTATGGGCCTGAAGGCAGTTACGACCCAGTCGTTTGTAGCAAGCACGTCGGCTCCTGTGCCGCCCGCACCTTGGGCAAGCACGTCGGCTCCTGTGCCGCCCGCACCTTGGGCAAGCACGTCGGCTCCTGTGCCACCCGCACCCTGGGCCAGTACATCGGCACCGGTGCCGCCCGCGCCCTGGAACTAAAGTCAGGGAAGTCCCTGTAAGAGGGAAGAGTGGGCAGGCATCGGAATTGAACTGAAATGCTTGGACCACTCGATTACATGTTGTGGTTGATAGGTTTCCTAGCGGAAATCGGCGTATTGGTGTATCTGCTCTCACGCAAGCAGGTCTTCCGTAACTTCCCCATTGTTTTCTACATGTTGTGCGACGCGCTCGTCACTTGTGGACTGTACTACTGCGTGCAGCACTTCGGCTTCAATTCGAGTACGTATTCCTACTTCTACTATTACACCGACAGCATCCTGAACATTTTGATGTTTTGCGTGATCATGAAGTTCTATCAAGAGACTTTCGCTGAGATGGGCGTCAGCCGGCATATCCGCGGAGCCGCGGTATTGTTGATCGTTCTGACGGGCGTGTTCTCCTACGCGGTAGTACACGAGAATCGAGCTCATTTGGCGACCCATTTCGTTGTTGAAATGAGCCAGAATGTTTACTTTGTGGGGGTCGTCCTCACGTATTTGCTCTGGGGCGCCATCCTGAAGCTGCGCGAAACGCGGACCCGGCTGATCCAATTAGTGCTCGCGCTGGGGATCTACTTCAGTGCCAATGCCGGTTCCTACGCTCTGCGCAACCTTTTCCCGGGTCTGGAAGCCAACGTCTTGCGATGGATTCCGCCGCTGATGGGTGTGTGGTTGCCGGTAGCCTGGGCCTACACGTTTGCGCACGTCGAAGAGGACGCCCGCTTGGAGCCGGCGCGATTGATGGTGAGGGCGCGATGATTGCGGCGCTCATCTGCGTAGTTTCGGCTGCGATTTTCCTGCAGTTCTTCGTGTCGTATTGCCGATCGATCCTGGCTTCCAGCAGAAATATCGCCCTGTCGGACCGTGTCCGCGAAGTGACTAGCATTGCAGCTCACGAAGTTGCCGCTGATGACTTCAATCGTCTGCTGCAACTGGTCCGATTGTGCCCGGAACGTGGCGACGACCAGTCAGAGATTCGTGCCGTAGGAACGTATTACGGTTTGCTCGGAATGCTGAATCGCGTTTCGCGCCCGGTGGCTCCGCGGGTGGCGGCATGGCTGGAGCAGGAACGCCAGAGTTGCTCCTACTTTGCTGCTGTCGCGCTCGATCGGCGCATTTCCTACAGCCGAGATTTGTTCACACAACAGATCACCGACCGCCTGTGATTTTTCGTCGCTCCCGCGAGAGATTGATATCCTCGCAGTTGCGCTGCCCTCGACCCTAACCAATCTCACTGTTACCATGGCCATATCCTGAACCTGAGGGCGCCCGACGGCGCTAGGAAATCGGCCGATGCGAACCCCGCTGGAACAATCTGTGCTGGCGAACATTCGAACTTCGCGAATGTTGGCCGCTGGCGATCGTGTGGGCGTCGCTGTATCGGGCGGCGCCGATTCGGTGGCGCTTTTGCGACTGCTGGATCGTTTGCGCAACGAACTGGGAATCACGCTGGCGGTGGTGCACTTCAATCACTCTCTGCGCGGGGCCGAAGCTGATGCCGATTCTGGCTTCGTCGCGGAGCTGGCGGGCGCGCTCGGATTGGAATTCCTGGCTGCGCGAGAGGATGTGGAAGCGGAAGCTTTGCGCCAAGGATGGAACCTGGAAGACGCGGCACGACGGCTACGCTATGCGTTCTTCGACCGCGTGATTGGCGAGGGGAAAGCCACACACATCGCGGTGGCGCATACAGCGGACGATCAAGCGGAGACGGTTCTGGCGCATTTGATGCGTGGAACTGGGCCGACAGGCCTGGCGGGAATTTATCCTATTGCTGGGACAATCGTGCGCCCGTTGCTCGGCACACGCCGGGAACGTCTGCGTGAACATCTGCGCGCACACGGACAGACATGGCGGGAAGATTCCACGAATCGAGACGTCCGGCGGACACGCGCGCACATCCGCGTGCAGCTATTGCCAATGCTCGAGCGCGATTTTTCCGGTGAGATTGTCGGGCACCTTGGCGAGCTGGCCCGCTTGGCGCGGGAAGAAGGAAATTTCTGGGACGCGCTCGTGGAAGATCGATTCCAGGCTCTGACGCATAGGGACGGCGGAGACGTTCGGGTCGCCGTACACGACGTGTTGACGCCGCTCGCACTGCAAATGGCTGGGGGACAGAATCACACCTCACGGAACTGCAATGAATTCGGGCCCTTGCGGATGCTTACGGAACGGTTGATTCGACGTCTTTATGAAGAGGTGCGGGGTGACCGGCGGGAATTGGGTGCAAGCCACGTCGAGCTAGTCGTACACCTCGCTAGCAGATCCACTAGCGGCCACCACGCGGAACTTCCTGGCGGAATTACCGTGCGGCGAACTTTCGGCGAACTGATTTTTTCCTGCGATGAAGCTGCGCGACAACGCACAGGCGATGGAACCGCGAAACAGGCGAGCGCGTATGAGTACATTGTGAACCTGCCGTTGCATAGCACGGCGACTGTTTCCATTCCGGAACTAGGAAAGTGCTTCCGGCTGAAAGTGATTGACTGGCCTGTGACAGAGAGCGACACTAAGAAGGACGCCAACGCCCTCGATGCAGACCTCCTGCGCTCTCCCTTGATTCTGCGGAATTGGAGGCCTGGCGACGCCTATCGGCCACAAGGCCGGCGCCACGAACGGAAGCTGAAGAGCATGTTCCTGGCCGGGCGTATTTCAAGTGACGAGCGTGCAGCATGGCCCGTGCTGGAAAGTGGTGGACGAGTGATTTGGGCTCAGGGGATGCCAGCTGCCGAAGACTTCCGCGCGAAAGAAACGACGCGGATGGGAGTAGTAATCGAAGAAGGCAGTTTCGAGAGCGACCGACTAAGTTGAGTACCTCTTATGCGGCTAAGCATCTAAAATAGTGATGGCGCGGTGAGAACGGTTTTCGCAATTATTTTGGTTAGGTTGCACCAGGCGAGGTAATAAGGTGAATTCCACAGTCCGAACAATCTTATTCTGGCTCTTGATGATTTTGCTGGCGGTGGTCTTGTGGAGGATGGCCTCGACAGGGGGGCAGTCGGCGCATGACGACGAACCCAACTATACGAATTTTCTGGCGAAAGTACAGGGCAACAGCGTCAAGGACGTAACGATTTATCTTTCGCCGAACAGCGCCGAATTGCAGGGGGAGTACCGCGAAGGCGGAAAATTCCGCGGCGTGACGGTGGCCAATACCGCGATTCCGGACNTAACCAAGGCNCTGCAGGATCACAACGTTCTTTACAACTACAAGGAAGTGAAGAACGCGGACTGGCTGACGTTCCTGGTGAATTTCGGCCCGCTGCTGCTGTTGGTTCTGTTCTGGGTTTTTATGATGAAGCAGATGCAGGCGGGCGGAAATAAAGCGCTCAGCTTCGGGAAATCCCGCGCACGCTTGCTGACAGCGCAGCAGAAGAAGGCGACGTTCAAGGACGTGGCGGGAATTGATGAACCGAAAGAAGAGCTGTACGAAATTATTGATTTCCTGAAGGACCCGCAGAAATTCCAAAAGCTCGGTGGACGCATTCCGAAGGGCGTGCTGCTGGTGGGACCTCCAGGAACCGGCAAGACTTTGCTGGCGCGGGCGATTGCGGGCGAAGCGAACGTGCCGTTCTTTTCGATTTCAGGTTCGGATTTCGTAGAGATGTTCGTCGGCGTAGGCGCCAGCCGTGTGCGCGATTTGTTTGAGCAGGGCAAGAAGAACGCGCCTTGTATCATTTTCATCGATGAAATTGATGCGGTCGGGCGGCATCGCGGCGCGGGACTGGGCGGCGGTCACGACGAGCGTGAACAAACTTTGAACGCGCTGCTGGTGGAGATGGACGGTTTTGAATCGAATGAAGGCGTGATCTTGATTGCGGCCACGAACCGTCCTGATGTGCTGGATCCGGCGCTGCTGCGGCCCGGCCGATTCGACCGGCGCGTGGTAGTGCCGCGACCTGATGTGAAAGGCCGCGAGGAAATCCTTCGCGTGCACACGCGGAAAGTGCCTCTGTCCGAGGACGTGGATCTTTCAGTGATTGCGCGCGGCACACCAGGATTTTCCGGCGCTGATCTGGCGAATCTGGTGAACGAATCCGCGCTGTGGGCTGCGCGGCAAAACCGCAAATTCGTCGCGATGGTGGATTTCGAGATGTCCAAGGACAAAGTCCTGATGGGCGTCGAACGAAGATCCATGATTTTGTCCGACGAGGAAAAGCGCAACACCGCGTATCACGAAGCCGGACACGCGCTGGTAGCGGCGATGACGCCGGGCGCAGATCCGCTGCACAAGGTGACGATTATTCCGCGCGGCATGGCGCTGGGCGTGACCATGCAGTTGCCGATCGACGACAAACACACTTACACCAAGGAATTCCTCGAAGCGCAACTGGCCGTACTGATGGGCGGCCGCGCGGCCGAAGAAATTTTCCTACACCACATCACCACCGGTGCGGGGAACGATATCGAACGGGCCACCGAAATCGCGCGGCAGATGGTGTGCGAGTGGGGCATGAGCATTCTGGGACCGCTTACATTCGGCAAGAAGGAAGAAGCGATATTTCTGGGCCGCGAGATCGCGCAGCACCGGGATTATTCGGAAGACACCGCGATCAAAATTGATGGCGAAGTTCGCAGCATCGTCACGAACGGCTACAGCAGGGCGCGCAATATTCTTGAAACTCAACCCGATAAACTCGAGCGTATTGCGCAGGCTTTGCTGGACCGCGAAGTTTTGGATGCCGTGGAATTGAAACTTTTGATGGAAGGCAAACCGCTACCGGAGAAGATACCGCCTCCGCCGCCCGCCGCGCCGCCAGTACCGACGAAGGAACCGCAGTTATCACTGCGGCCTGAGCCGCGTCCCATTCCGGGCATGGCTAAGGGCGAAAAACCGGCTCCGGCTTAGATTCGTTCAAGCAGCGATTGGATTTTTACAAGCCTCGTCTCGAAAGGGACGAGGTTCTTTTTTTTGCAGCGGGCGCAATCGCGGAAATGCCCGGGAGCACGAACTAGGAAGTGCGCACGAAGGAAGCCACGTTGCAGCGCGCGCTATAGACGGAGCAGAGCGCGGGCGGCGCGGCAACCAGATGGATAGCGCTGCGAACGCGTTTCGGCCTGCAGGGGATGGTCATGCAAACGACGGCGCCAATTTGATCGCTGGTGGCGTAGTCGGACGGCAAAGCGGAACTGGTAAGAAGAATCACCGGAATGTGCTGCAAGCGAGGACAAGTTTTCACGATCGCGCACAGATTCTTGCCGGAGATCTCCTGGCCCTGGCACTCTGCCTCAGCGAGAATTACGTCGGGAGCCTCGCTGCTCAGAATATCGAGCGCCTCTTTTGCCGTGGAGACCGCCACGACGTGGTAACCATCCTTTTCCAGTATGGCGCAAAGCGCGCGCGAGGCCGTGGCATCTGATTCGACGCAAAGCACACGCACCTGATTCGGAAAGGGTGAAGCCGGATTATTCCACGAACTCTCCTCGCAGATTCCCGGCATAAATTGCAGGGTCAGGGCGTAGGTGTAGTTAGGCTGAAGAATATTGCGGACTACTTGCGCGTTGCGCGGCACGTTGATCGCAGTCGGCATGCACCAATAAGGGCACGAAACGTGCAACCTTTGGCCAACCGAATATCCGCCGCGAGACGTGGACAACAGCAGGCCATCGCGCGAAACGTCGAGGCTGGTGACGAGATCCTCAAAGACCTCAAGTGTTCCAACTCCGCCGCGAATCTGTACCGGGACGGAAAACATGCCGCGTTTGCGCTTGCGGCGTTCAGGCCCCGATTTCAGGCGTTCTGCCTCGGACATCTTTCGCGTGGTAACGAGCTCGGTTTGTGCGATCAATGTGGGTTCGCTCACCTGGTGGCTGTGCAGCGCCGAGAATGAGAAAAGAAAATGCCGTGCAAGAAATTCCGTTCCGTTTGCGAACAATCGGCAATCAATGCTGGCCGGCTGAGTCCACAGCACTTTACCGAATCTCTCAGCGATACGTGATGTATGCATCGGCCGCTCTGGGGGAAGCTTTAGCACGGGAAAGGCCACGGTGCTGGGGTCAGAGTCTTCCGGGCGATATCTGATACGCCAGAATTGGCGTAAAATGCGCTTATGACTCAGAAGCCGTTGGACACGTTTACGGTCGGTTGCCCGTGCTGCCAGGCGAAGCTCACGGTGGATCGCGAGATTGGGGTGGTGTTGTCGCACGTTCCGCCACCGAAGCCGCCACCTTCGGTGGACCTGGACGACACTGCGGCGCTGCTGCGGCAACAGGTGGACGCGGTGGAAGCGAAATTCCGCGCATCCGTGGAAGCGGAGAAATCGAAGGAAGACGTGCTGGCGCGAAAATTCGCGGAGGGTTTGAAGAAGGCGAAGGATGGCCCGATCGAAAAACCTCTGCGCGATTTCGACCTCGACTAGACGCGCAATGCGACCGCGCGGGATTTTCCACGAGCGCCGCATGCATCGGCCGGCTCATCGCGTTGTGTTGCGCGGCCTTGCTCTCGCCATGGCGCTCGTGCTTTTTTCGATCGTCCTTCCAGGCATTTCCTTGCAGGCTCAAGCTCAACAGAAGACAAAACTGCCACGGCCGCGGCGCCTCGACGAAGACGTTACTTGGAAGCGCGATCCTACAACAGGCGAGTTGAAGGCGATTCCGGCAGCAGGCGCGACGAACGGAGCTGGGGCGAAGGATTCGGGCGACGCGGGAACGTCAACGGGTCTGCACGCGATCTCGGTGGTCACGCAGATTGTTCCGGTGACGTGCGGCGTGATCGGCGCGGATGGCGTGGCGTTGCGCGGGCTGCAGATTGCGGATTTCCGGGTGTTCGACGACGGCGTGCAACAGCCGCTCACCTATTTTGACGCTTCGACGGAATCAGCCAGCGTTGCGATCGTGATTGACGCCAGCCCCAGTGTTCTGCGCGAGTCTGACGAAATGCGAAATGCGGCACGCGCGCTGGTGGATGCGCTTTCGCCCGCAGATCGAACCGCTATCGTGGATTTTTCCGCGCACACCTACCTGCAGCTTCCCTTTTCCGGCGATTGGGGATTGATTCGCAAAGCAGTCGCGCGCGTGGACGCGCGGTCCTTACTGGATGATAAGGGCGGTTCGAATATCTATCAGGCAGTATCTCTCACCGCGCGCGAACTATTTGCAGGGCGCACCGGGCGCAAAGCGATCGTCTTGCTGACCGACGGGCAGGACAGCGGACTGGGCCTCACGCTCGATCCGAAAACGGCGGGGCCGCGGGCAGGTTGGCCGGCGGATCAGCTTACGTTTGACGACGTTACGCGAACGCTGGCCGCGGAGGATATCGAAGTGTTTGCGGTTTCCACCGAAAGCCGGCCGAAGATCATGACGCCGGCATGGGTTCAGTTGCATGCGAGCCAAACGCTTGTGACGTACTCAGCGGAAGGCTTGGGCATTCCCGCATACACTTTGTACCTTGCGGAATTAGCGCGGCGATCCGGCGGCCAACTGTATTTCCTACGCGAGGCGGAAACACTCGCGGATACGTTCCGGCAGATCGCGCTGAAGATCCGCGCCGAGTACACCTTGGGGTTCGCTCCTGCCGACAACGCCAGCGCGCCGCCGCGTCCTGGCTGGCACCAGCTGCGAGTGGAAGTGATTGATCATGGAGATCCAACCGTTGTGAATCGCTCCTCGTATTATCTGGCCGCGGCGCCTTAGTGCTCGCCTTTCGCTGTGAACCCATAATTCAGCTTGGTCTCGATGCGCTTGCGCTTAGGCTTTTGCGAAAAGCGTGATTCAATAGCGGACGATGTTCCACCGCCCACAATTTCAATTGCGCTTGCCCACGCGCATTCTGGCACTTGGAAAGCGCACGCTAGTGATGGGCGTGCTGAATGTGACGCCCGACAGTTTTTTCGACGGCGGGTTATTTTCGAATGTTGGGGCAGCGGTGGCGCATGCTCTGGCGATGGAAGCCGCCGGCGCGGACATCATTGACGTCGGCGGCGAATCTACGCGGCCGGGGTCGCTCGGCGTTTCGACGGAGACGGAATTGAAGCGTGTGCTACCGGTAATTGAAAGGCTGCGCGGCAAGATTCGGATTCCCATTTCAGTGGATACCAGTAAATCAGAGGTGGCGGATGCGGCGGCGGGGGCGGGCGCCGAGATTGTGAATGATGTGACTGCGCTGCGCAACGATCCGCGGATTGCGGAAGTAGCGCGCCGGCGGAAGTTGGCGCTCATCCTGATGCATATGCGCGGGAAGCCGCGCACGATGCAGAAGGCGCCATTTGCGCGCGACGTGCTGCGGGATGTCGCGAAGGGCTTGCGACGTGCGGTGTTGGTGGCGCGGCGAGCGGGAGTGGCAAAGTCACAAATCGTGCTGGACCCGGGAATTGGTTTTGGCAAAAGTTTCGAGCAGAATTGCGAACTGCTGGCGCGTTTGCCGGACCTCGCGCGCTTGGGTTATCCGTTGCTGGTGGGCACATCGCGAAAGAGTTTCATCGGGAAGGCGCTGGAGAAGAGTGAATTACGCGCCGGCGCTGGAGCGGATCGAATCTGGGGAACCGCAGCCACGGTCGCGGCAAGCATTCTGCAAGGTTCGCACATCGTTCGTGTGCATGATGTGGCGGAAATGACGCAGGTAGCGCGAGTTTCTGATGCGCTCGCGTCTCCACGATTCCTGCGCCACCGATGAGTTTGCGAGATTCCGCGCGCACAAGATTTCCGGTGCGACGGAAACGCGTGTTGAGCTCGTGCCAGGGAGCAGATCATCGAGTTTCTAGGACATTTTCGGCGTCTTACTGCGGTGCAGCGCAACACCTTTATCGCCTGTTTTCTCGGGTGGTCGCTGGATGCCTTCGATTTCTTCATTCTGACTTTTTGCGTCAGCGCCATTGCCACGGAATTCCACGCGCAGGTGTCCGCCGTATTCGAAGCGGTTTTCCTGACGCTCGCAATGCGGCCCGTGGGCGCACTTCTCTTCGGAGCGATCGCCGATCGTTACGGCCGGCGGCCGGCGCTGATGATAGACATCATCGCGTTTTCAGTGTTCGAGCTGGCTTCCGCGTTTGCGCCATCGCTGCATATTTTTCTGATCATGCGAGCGCTCTTTGGGATTGCGATGGGTGGGGAATGGGGCGTCGGCGCAGCGCTGGCGTTTGAGACCCTACCGGCGAAAAACCGCGGATTTTTCTCCGGACTGCTGCAGGAAGGATACGTGGTGGGCTACCTGCTGGCGGCGCTGCTGTACGGTACGGTATTTCACTTGGTCGGCTGGCGTGGAATGTTTGTCATCGGCGCGCTGCCGGCTTTTCTGGTGATTTACATTCGCACCAAGGTGGAAGAATCGCCCGCATGGCGGCAGGGCCGTGGCGCTACCGTCGGAGTGCAGCGAAGCCTGGGAAGAGATATTGTGAAATACCTGGGCACATTCGTTTTTCTGACGGTGCTGATGTTTGCGTTCAACCTCTACAGTCATGGCACACAGGATGTTTATCCCACTTTTCTACAGAAGAATCGCGGTTTTTCGACGAGCGCCGTGGCACTGGTTGCAATTGTGTACAACATCGGCGCATTGCTCGGCGGAATCTGTTTCGGCTCGTGGTCGGAGCGGCTGGGACGACGGAAGACGATCGTAATCGCCGCAGTGCTGACAATTCCGATGATCCCGCTGTGGGTTTACCCTCACACCGCGCCGATGCTCGCGTTCGGCAGCTTCCTGATGCAGTTCATGGTGCAGGGCGCGTGGGGAGTGATTCCGGCGCACTTGAACGAATTATCGCCGCCGGCCGTGCGGGGCACGTTTCCTGGGCTTGCGTATCAACTGGGGAATTTGCTCGCTTCGCGAAATTCGGTCGTGCAGTCCAAGCTCGCGGAACAATATTTCGCGGGGAATTTCGCGCCGGTGCTGGCGTGGACGGCGCTACTGGTTGCTGCGTTGGTTGTGATCGTGACGATCAGTGGACGCGAGGCGAAGGGCGCGGATTTTTCGGACATGAGTTAGCAACTCCCATGCGGACGCGCCAACTATACGCAGGCCCGTTCCTGGATGCTGAGATGGATTCACAAGCCAAGCGATTGCCTCTCCCCGGTGTCGTTGGAAGGAGCGACGATTTGGCGAGCGCGGGCATCAAAAATTACAGTTTCGCCAGACGCAGGCGAAAAGGGTAAAATCAAACGGAATTATGAATTGTAAAAGGAGCTGCCATGAGCGCGCCATCTTCCGCAGGACCTTCCGCTGCCACTATTAGCACCGTAAAGGAAAAAGCCAGACTACTGAGCATCTATTCGATGATGGCCACAACGGCCGCAGGCTCAGGACATCCGACTTCTTGCATGTCTGCAGCTGAGCTGGTGGCCGGGGTATTTTTCCACGCGATGAAGTTTGATCCCAAAAACGCGAATTCGAATGACAACGATCGCTTCGTGCTTTCCAAAGGCCATGCCGCGCCGGTGCTCTACGCCGCGCTAGCCGAAGCTGGAGTGTTCCCGGTTTCGCGCTTGATGACGCTGCGGCAATTCTCGAGCGAGCTGGAAGGCCACCCGACACCGAAGATTCATGGCGTGGATGCCGCGACCGGATCGCTGGGGCAAGGGCTTTCGGTCGGCGCGGGCCTGGCGATTGGCGCGCGGATGGACAAGAGTCCGACGCGCGTTTACGTGCTGACCGGCGACGGCGAATTGGCGGAAGGGCAGGTCTGGGAGGCAGCGGCGTTCGCGGCGCACTACAACCTGGATAATCTGACGGTGATCACGGATATCAACCGGCTGGGGCAGAGCGAGCCGACGATGTACCAGCACGACATGGAACGCTACCGGCTGAAGTTTGAGTCAGAAGGTTTCGATACGCAAGTGATTGACGGGCACGACGTGGCTGCAGTGCTGGCTGCCCTGGATCGCGCGAAGACGGTGAAGGGAAAGCCGCAAGCGATCATCGCGCGGACGATCAAGGGACACGGCTTCAGCCAGGTTGCCGACAAGCTGAACTGGCACGGCAAGCCGTTTTCGAAGGAACAGCTTGCGGCGGCGATTCAGGAAATGGGCGGCGGACCGACGGTTCCACCAGATCCGGGAAAATCTTACGAGCGCACTCCTCTGCCGACGCCGCCGGACTTCCCCGCGCCGCCAGCGCCGGACTATGCGGCGGACGCCAAGATTGCGACGCGCGAAGCGTACGGATTTGCGCTGAAGCGGCTGGGCGCCGTGAATCCGCACGTGGTGGCGATATCGGGCGACGTGAAAAACTCGACGTTTTCGGAAACGTTTGGCGATGCGTATCCGGACCATTTCTGGCAGGGCTATATCGCGGAACAGAACCTAGTAAGCGTCGCGGTGGGGCTGCAGGCACGCGGTAAGGTTCCTTTTGCCGATACGTTTGCGTGTTTCCTTTCGCGCGCGTACGACAACGTGCGCATGGCGGCAATCAGCCGTGCGAACATTAATTTGTGCGGCTCGCATTGCGGAGTCTCCATCGGAGAAGATGGCCCGTCGCAGATGGCGCTGGAAGACATCGCGATGTTCCGCGCGATCCATGGTTCGGCCGTGTTCTATCCGAGCGACGCCGTTTCTACCGAACGAATCACGGAGATCATGGCGCGACGACCAGGAATCAACTACCTGCGTACTTCGCGGCCCAAGATGCCCATTCTGTACTCGAAGGATGAGAAATTCCCCGTTCCGGGTTTCAAGGTGTTGCGGAAGAGCGCAGACGATAAGGTGACGGTGATCGGGGCTGGCGTGACGCTGCATGAAGCGCTGAAGGCGGCGGATCAGCTGAAGGCAGCGGGAACTTCGATCCGCGTGATTGACTTGTATTGCGTAAAACCGCTGGATGGCAAGGCGCTAGCTGCTGAGGTTGCGGCAACCGCTGGGCGGCTGGTAACAGCGGAGGATCACTGGCCGGAAGGCGGCCTCGGCGAAGGCGTGTTGCACGCGTTGGCTGCCGCAGGCGCACCCCCGGCAAAGTTCAAGCTAGTGGCGGTAAATAACATGCCTCATTCGGGCAAACCGGAAGAGCTGGTGGACGCGTTTGGAATTTCAGCGCGGGATATCGTTGAAGCCATAAAGACCGTGCTCTAAACAGCGCGGCGATGTTCCACGGGAAACTGAATCGAGGATAAATTGACGGAGAAGCGTGTTCTAGTAGGAGTGTTGCCGGAAGTGGTAGTGCTCGATTCGGGTGATCAGGCGGAGTGGATTTCGAATGCGGGGAACATCAAGATTGAGTTCGACTCGCAGCGCTGCCCGTTCTCTTCGAACGTGTTCCAGGCGCCACCGGGAGTGCGGCTGGTCAGTGGGCCGTTACGCCCGGGTCTGAACCCGGGCTCCTATAAGTATCGGCTGTCGCTAAATGACGTGATTCTGGCGCAGGGAGAAGTGCTAGTCCGCGAGAAATAAAGCTGCTCCGGGCAATGCTTAGCGAATTCCGCCGTTTAGTCGCCTGCCGCAGCTGAGACTGCCCGCTCGCGCTCCTGAGAGACAGAATCCGCCAAGACGCGCCGGACTGGCGCAAGCAGCGAGGCCACAACGGGCCGCTCGCTCGCCACGCTCATTTCTGCGACTTTGCGTGGGAATTCGCGGCGGCGATCCAGCCACAAGCCGGATTCCTGCAACAAATCACCCGCCAGATTCGGATCGTCAGTGCGTTCCACGCCCCAGAACCGCAAGCGCTCTTCACTTTTCTGCAGAAGTTGCAGCGATTCTTCGAGCTTCTTCATGCCCGCATTGAAGGACGACGCCAAGAAATAGACAGAAAGGGCCCATCCGCCCCGTTCGAATTGCACGCGGATGCGGATGTTGTACTTGCCGTTCTGATTCCGTTCCATCGCACAGTGATACAGGTTTCCAGACATGCTGCTCCTGGTGGAAATCATGCTCCTCAACTTTCCGTTACCGCTGGACCCGGCTAACGCGACTGTTCCGGCCGAATGACGTCCCCGTTTTGCTTCCGAAACCGCCGCTGTCGACCTGCCCGCCCTAGAATTTCTCTGCGCCATAGGAAAGCTCCTTAGAAGCATCTTTTTGTTGAACACCAGGCGACGTTGAGTTGGAAGGCATCTGCTCATGATCCCCGAATGATCAGGGAAGAGGACCCCGCTGGCTACGGGGCAGGCTCTGCGGATAGAAATAGTCTAGCGAAGAGGGTACCGGACGGCAAGAGGAGAGTGATATTTATTTAAGCTGTTTATTTTCAGATACTTATGAAGATGTTGAGCCTGTTAGACGCTTCATTGCGTCAGCGTTTATTACCAGCTTGCCTTCCTTCTTCAGCCGATCCTCAAGAGCCACGCGGAACGCATCGAAGGCCGCGTTCTGCTTGGATTGGAGCAGTTGCTGCCGGATTTGCTCGGCTTGCAGCACCACTGCTGCGTCATTGAGCGGCTCGTGAGCAGTCACACGATAAACGAGCCATGCTCCAGCGACATCTTTGGGATCGCTGACTTGTCCTACAGGCATTGTGAACGCGGCTTCGATTAATTGGCCGGAACCGACGTCTGGAATTGAGCTGGTGCGCGAGAGGGGTTCCGATGTTTTCACATCAAGACTGAGGGATTTGGCTGCCTTGTCGAAGGCTTCGCCGCTCTTGGCCTGTTTCGCGAGTTCGTCGGCCTTGGATTTGGCCAGCGCTACTGATTGCTCTTGCTGATAGTCGGCGAGAACGCGGTCGCGGACCTCCGCGAAGGTGCCCTGATGGCCGGCTTGGTCATCTTTCGGCGTGACAATCACGATTCCCTGCGGGGTCTGGATGGGCTGGCTCAATTCACCAGGGCGCAGCTGGAATATCGCGGTGCGCACGTCTTGAGAATTGGCGAAAGCCGCCGGCGGATCTGTGGCGGAGGCGAGGGGCAGTTCGGCAACAGTCATGTTGAACTTTTTCGCCAAGTCATCGAGTGGCTGGTGATTCGACTGGCGGATGGCCGCAGCGATCTTTTCGGCGGCATCGTTGGCCCCAGCGCTGACTCTTTCGTCGAGTACCGTCGGCTCGATGGTGCTGCGGACTTCTTCGAACGATTTGGTGTGGGCTTGCTCGTGATCCAGCACTTTGATGATGTGAAAACCGTACTGCGTCTTCACCAGATCCGAGAGGGAGCCCTTGGGCAGAGTGAAGGCAGCCTGCTGAAATTCGGGCACCGTCTGGCCTTCAACGATCCAGCCCAAATCGCCGCCCTTTGGTTTCGTGCCATCATCCTCGGAAAATTTCTTGGCTAGGTCTTCGAAGTTCGCGCCGCTCTTTGCTTTCTTCAGGACGTCTTCGGCTTTCTGGCGGATTTCGGCGATTTCGGCGTCTGTCTTACCGACTGTCTTGAACAGAATGTGCTCGACGTGGACGCGATTCTCGACTTTGTATTCGTCAATGTGGGAATTGTAGTAGGCGCGCAGAGCATCGTCACCCACGGCGGTGGTGGCCCGCAGTTTCGCGAGGTCGAGCAGGGCATAGCGGGCCGAGCGTTTCTCCGGAATCTGATATAGGCCCGCATGCCTGGAGTAATAGGCCGACAATTCCGCATCCGTCGGCTGAATCGTAGACGCGAGCTCCGCTGGTCTTACCAGCGCGTATTCGATCTGAACTTTTTCGTTGCGGCGGCGGTATTCAGCCTGTATTTCGGCCGGGCTTACAGTAATGGCGTCGGTGACCAGTTGGCGAAACCTCTCCTGCAGCATTTGGTCCCGCAGAAAGTCCTCAAATTCTGGAATGGACATGCCGGTGCGAGTCTGGACCTCGGTGGTGTAGCGGTCTTTCAGCCAGGTGTCGCCGTTCCAGGCAGCCGGGAGAATCTGCTTAATTCGATCCGAGAGTTCCTGATCGGTGACGCGGATGCCCAGGCGCTGCGCTTCGATGGTGAGCGCTTGCTTGAGAATCATCTGATCCAAGACTTGTTTGGCATAGAGGCCTTTTAGAACATCCGGGACCGATTGCCCATGGAGCGCGGTATTCAGCTGGCGTTGCACGTCCGTGGCAGTGATGCTCTGTCCACCGACGGTGGCGACGGCGTCGGGACTAGTGGTGAAAGCGGCGCTGCCCATGCCGGGGATCAAATAGGTCAACATGCTCAGACAGATAATCCCGAGCAGGACGCCCATGACGATTTTAACCCAGCGCTTTCCTTCCTGGTCCCGTTGCTGAATACTTTTCAACATAACTGTCTGTGGCTCCCTCTACCTTGGCAAATCACGCAATTATAATGGAGTTGACGTGCAGCGCTCAACGAGATTCGTGCAGAGGTGGGGTCGCCTGGCACGGGCTGATCCCGATCTTAACCCCCGTACTGCCAGGGGGAACCGGAGACCGTTAGCGGTTGGACATCTCTGCGCAACACTGCGTTCAAAACCTCAAGGACCACGATGGCATGGTCGCCGTGTTTTTCAAGAATTTCCAAAACTTTACATTCCAAGTAGGCGCCCAGATTTTTCAGGACTGGCGCGCCTATCGTTCCTTCGGTGTATGGCTCGCCGTTCAACGATCCGTGGGATTCCTCAGTCGCCGCGAAAAATTTCTGCGCGATGTCCTGTTGGCTGCTGTCCAGCACGTGCAGCACGGCAGTACGGCTTTCGACGATGCACTGAAACGCGCTGCCATCTTTTCGTAACGCGACCATCAATAACGGCGGTTTGAAGGACGCTTGCGATACCCATGTGATAGTCGCGGCGCCAAATCCTTCGGCGCCGCGGGATGTAAGGATATACATTCCGTTGGTCAGGAGCCGCAGGACTTTTTGCTTAATTTTGGGATCCATGATGGCGAGCGCATTTTACTTCAGCGGACGAATCAGGAGAGTCACTATTTGGTATCGAGGCTTTTTTCGCGGGGAATCGTCCAGCGAGGTCTCTATTCTGAAAAG
>JGI12704J13340_1000044_pt1 | contig 31763 bp, 27 predicted proteins | sample BlaSpr_A8_Ref_O2_FD_13340 | JGI IMG/M metagenome (IMG submission 13340) | reverse complement strand
CATGGCTGCCTTGTTTCACTTGTGTCACCCCAACTCGCTCGGGCCGTTTCCGCTTCATCGATTCGGTGTTGCCCACCAAACATCTCTTCGGTCACGAGCGACCATGATGAGTTATGCGATCTCCCCGCAGGGAGGCGGGTCGCCTAATCAATCGGACGGTGATTTTTCACACAATAACGCGGTCCAGGCATTCCCGCACAGGCAGCACCGCTTCTCTGTTGCATCTGTCCACGACGACAGAACTCTTGGTAATCAATCTGGTCCCGATGGAGCGAAGTATTTTTTCTTCCAGTACTGGGTCGATTCACCAGGGCAAGAAGAACGACAGCGTAGAACTGAAATAGTGGGAGCAGTCGGCCAGATTACAAAAAGCGAAGCCGAACGAAAGAAGCTCGAATTCATCGCGAACCTGAAGCTCAATACCGATGGGTATCGGATTCCTTCATCTCGGACATTCGCCGATGCAGCCAAGTTCTATCGGGAAGTTTTTGCGCCAAGAATGCTTCGGGCGTCCACTTTTTCAGTCGCGGACGGACACATCAAGCATCACCTCGAACATGATTGGAACGAAGTCCCGATAGAGCACATTGATATAGATGCGGTGAACGAGTGGATTTGGAAGAAGCGGCAGTCGGGTCTTTCATGGGTGACGGTCAAAAACATTCTGCGAACGATGCAGCGTGTGCTCTCCTGTTGCTCGAAGGACAAGAAGCCGCCTTTCTCTCAGGAAGGTCTTGCCATACCTGACAAGGACAAGTTGCAGATGAAGATTGAGAGCCGCAAAGCGGTTTCTTTTTCGTGGTTCGAATCTAACCGAATAGCCGAGTATGCAAGAAGGGCTGAGCGATTGGATGAGACGCGAAGAAGCCAGTACGCCATGCTCTTCGTTCTCGCGTCTGCTACAGGTCTTCGTTGCGGGGAGCTGTTTGCCTTGCGTATCAATGATATCGATTTCGAGGCGAACACCATCCGCGTTGACGAGTCGGTGGACAGGTCGTACACGGTTGGCCGTGCAAAAACGCGGCAGCGTACCGCACGATTCTGTTGGCCGACCACGAGGGGAGGGAATCGTTGCGGCTGCTGAGGGGTTTTATTGGTCCAACTCGGCAGAATCCCAACGCCCTCATCTTTCATTCCAGACGAGACACGCCATTGCGTGAAACCAATGTGCTACACGATGGGCTCCATCCTGCTTTGAAGGCCCTTGGGCTTCCGCAGGCAGGAATGCATGCCTTTCGTCACGGCTGTAATCGGCGTTGGGAACTCTCAGGCCTGAACTCCGCCGTCATTCGGCAACAGATGGGACACAGTTCCGCCGTGATGACAGCGCGGTACACAGGGGAGATTCCTTTGCCCCAAGTGAGAGCAGCATTTTCCAGAATGAATGGCCCCAAACTTGTAGTCTTGGAAAATACGGAAAATGCGGCTGTCGCGTAACTTGATTTGAATCTGGAGCGGGCGATGGGAATCGAACCCACGTCCGAAGCTTGGGAAGCTTCTATACTGCCATTGTACGACGCCCGCTCGGGGTGATGCTGAGAGGGATTATACACAATTGCGATTGGGTACGAAAAGAGCTGGGCCGGAACGCGGGCGGCGGTGGTGCGGAAGCGCGCGCGTGGCTGGGCTTGGGATTGCGGTCAACTCCTTTAAAAACCTGCTGAAGAATTTCTGGTGGTGTGCCGATGATTCAAAATGAAGCAGGGGCGCCGCGGTGAAATTGCGCGCATTGGTTAGGTGCGATCAGGACGCAATGAGTGCGGCAACCGAAAGGGCAACGGCCACGGCGTTTGAAGCAGATCCCTCGCGGCGCTCGGGATGACAACGAAAAGATAAAACGAGCGAAAGTGCGACGGTACCGACAATGGCGACAGCGACGGCAACCGCAACGGAAACGGTACCAGCAACGGCAACGACGACGGCCGAGGCAACGGCTGCCGGGCTAAAGCCGGCCGCTACAGGCGCAAGTACTTTTCGGCGTGAGTCTTGTTATGGCGAAGAATGTTGGGTCTAAACCCGGACCCGGAAGGGCAAAGGCAACGGCAACGACAACGACTGGAAAGGCGATCGGGCGGCGACATTGGGCGGATGCGATGACGGGACCTGCTGAACACGAGGTTAATTCTGGTGGCTGAACAGACGATTATTGTTACGGGTTCGAAGGGTGGGGCGGGGACGACTACGGTGGCGCTGAATGTGGCGACGCAGATCGCGCAGCTGACGAAGAAGCGCACGGCGTTGCTGGAGTTGGCGCGGCCGTTCGGGCAGATTGCGTTGATGCTGGATATTGAGCCGCGATTTACGTTGCTCGACGCACTGGATCGTGGGGCGCGGCTGGATGCGGCGGTGCTGGCGAGTTTGATGACGCGGCATAAGATTGGGGTGGATATGCTGCTGGGCGCGCGGCACCTGGCGTTGACGGCGGAGCAGCGGCAGCGGGCGACGATCGATGGACTTTTGCATATTTTGGAGATGGCGCAGGCGGCTTACGACTTTGTGATTGTGGATTTAGGGTTTGTGAACGCGGCGGAATGGGCGCGGGTGCTGCAAGCGGCGGGGACTTTGTTGTTGGTGTCGGAGCCTAGCGAGCTGGCACTGGGGATGCTGAGGCGTTATTTGGAGGCGGTGGATTCGGCGGGATTGGAGCGCGAACATTTTCGGATTGTCATCAACCGCGCGCGGCAGAATGACGAAGAAATGATCTTCCGGCATGAGAGTTCGCTGCGGCAGACGTTCTTTGCGCAATTGCCGAATGACTATCGGCAGGTGAGCGACGCGGTAAAGCTGGGTATCCCCCTGGTGGCGAATTCCAATAACCCGCTGGTGGCTCGCTACCGGCAGATGGTGATGCAGCTAACGAGGCCGTCCGCGCCGAGCGTAAGACCGATGGCCGAGCCGGAAGCCTCGGCTTCTCATAAGTAAAATCACGCGCCGCGACTGCTTCCAAGTTCGCCCCGCTACTTCAATCGCACGAGCCACTTCAATCCGCTGGGCCGGCAAAGAGAACGAGATTTCCATCGGGATCGCGGACGACGAAGGTTCGGGCGCCCCATGATTCTTTCTGCAGTGATTGTTGGAAGGGCACTCCCACGGATTGATAACTCAAAAAAAGCTGTTCGATTTCAGCGCGGGTCGCGACGGTGAGCGTGGCGGAGAGCAGTTGCTCGCGTTCGCGGATATCTCCGGCGAAGACCGGCTCGTCAATCGCGCGCAAATTGAGACGTGCATGGTCGCGAGTGACCTGCCCGTAGAATGGCGGATCGCCATAGACGAAGGCGACCGCGAATCCCAGCTTGTCGGTGTAGAAAGCGCAGGAGGCTTGGATATCGGCCACGAACAATTGGGCCTCTGTCGAATGGAGGATAGAGCGCGGGGCAACTGGTCTGGCTGGGCTGGTCATGGCGCGGGCTCCCACTGGTTATTTCGCGTTTGGTTCGTCATGGTAGAAATAGAAAAGGTTTCCGTCGAGATCGCTGACGGTGAACTGACGTAAGCCCCAGGGTTTTTTCTCCAGAGGATCCACGATGTTTGCGCCGGACGATTGCAATTCCCGATACCAGGCGTCGACATCTTCGGCGAAGACCCAGTGAATGGCGGGCTCGAATGGGGGCTGGCGCCGGCGAAAAAATATTACCGCCTTATCGCGGGAGACAGCGCCGATTTCTTTGCCGGGGTAGAGCCAACCAATCGTAAAGCCGAGGGCGTCGCGGTAATGCTGTTGGGCGCGCTCGACATCCGCGACGGGCAACTCGGGCACGGGCTGGCCCATCGAGTTTAGTTTCTGGTTTGGGTCCATGGAGGCGCTCCTTGTCCCTCTTTTATGCGGCAAGAGCGAACGCGGGTCAAATCAGGACTGAGGTTCGTGGGCGTTCAGGCTCCGTGATAAAGTTGCTGGCGGTCGTTTATCAGAGCAGGCGGAGGGGAAGTGGCGTACCGGGATTTGCGGGACTTCATAAACACGCTGGACAAGAAGGATGAGCTGCGCCGGATCGATATTGAAGTGGATCCGGTGTACGAGATCACGGAGATATCGGATCGCACGGTGAAGGCCGGCGGGCCGGCGCTGCTGTTTGAGCGGCCGAAGGGATCGCGGGTGCCGGTGGTGACCAATCTGGTGGGCACGCTGAAGCGGATGTGCCTGGCGCTGGAAGTGGAGTCGCTGGAAGAGATCGCGGAGCGGGTGCATTCGTTTATCGATATGCAATCGCCGCAGGGGTTCTTTGAAAAGGTGAAGATGCTGCCGAAGCTGGCGGAGATAGGGTCGTTTTTCCCGAAGGTGGTGCGCAGCGGGGCGTGCCAGGAAGTGGTGCGCACCGATGATTTTTCCCTGGATTATTTTCCGATATTGAAATGTTGGCCGCAGGATGGCGGGCGGTTCATTACCTGGCCGATGGTGATTACGAAAAATCCGGACACGGGGAAGCGGAATGTTGGTTGCTACCGGATGCAGGTTTTCGACGAGCGGTCGACGGGGATGCACTGGCAGACGCAAAAGCATGGCGCGGATCATTATCGCAACAGCCGGGCGAAGAATCCGGGGGGAAGGCTGGAGGTAGCGGTGGCGATTGGGGCGGATCCGGCGACGGCGCTGGCGGGAATCTTGCCGGTCCCTCCAGACATGGACGAGTTTCTGTTTTCGGGATTCTTGCGGCGCGATCCGGTGGAGCTGGTGCCGTGCAAGACGGTTGATTTGGAGATTCCGGCGAACGCGGAGATTGTGCTGGAAGGTTACGTTGAAATTGGGGAAATGAGAGAGGAAGGGCCTTTCGGCGACCACACCGGGTTCTATTCGTTGGAAGGGCAGTACCCGGTGTTTCATGTGCAGTGCATCACGCATCGCAAGGAACCGTTATATCTGACGACGATTGTGGGGCCGCCGCCGCAGGAAGACTATTTTATGGGGCACGCGATCGAGCGGATTTTCATGCCGGTGATGAGAATGCAGTATCCGGAAATCGTGGACGTGGCGATGCCGGCCGAAGGCATATTTCAAAATTTGATGATTGTTTCGATTCGAAAAAGTTATCCGGGGCAGGCGCGCAAAATCATGAACGCGATCTGGTCGCTGGGGCAAGCGATGTTCACCAAGGTGATTGTGGTGGTGGATCACGACGTGGACCTGAAAAATTCCAGCGAGATCGTGTGGAAGGCGTTGTGCGCCATCGATCCGGAGCGCGACATTCAATTTGTGCTGGGGCCGGTGGATACGCTGGATCACGCGGCGCGGCGGCAGGATTTCGGTTCTAAGATGGGCGTGGATGCGACGCGAAAATGGCCGGAAGAAGGTTTCGCCGGACGTTGGCCTGACGAGATAAAAATGGATGCAACAACAAAAAAACGGGTCGACGCAATTTGGCAACAATTAAAACTAGGAAATTCGAAGAAAAAGTAAAGCTGGGGCGAATCTCGTTTTCTTCGCCTGCAAGGCGCTTTCCCGCTAGATATGGGGGATTTAGGCTTATCCCACCTGTACTTTTCACCTGTCCCTTTCGCCTTCCTGTCCTTCCGGACGGTTTTTACCAATAGCACACCAAGGAAACACCTTGCTTGACACTCTGCGTCGTGGATGTAATAAACGATTCAAAGCGGAGGGTACCATGCGTAGCAGTACTGGGGTGCCCTCCCATGAATTCCGCGTCCCGGGGTGACGGACGCCAGCAGCAAAGCGACAGAAAAGAAAATCCAGAAATTTTCAAAGCAGCAGATCAAGCCGTGTCCGTCCAGCGAAGCGGGGCGGGTGAGGAGTGAGGGGCCGCACGATGTTTAATCTCGGTAAAACAAAATCTTTGATCGGCCTGGACATCGGCTCGAGTTCGGTGAAAGCCGTCGAGCTGAAGAAAACGAAAGCGGGCTACGAGCTGGTGAGTTACGGCATCGAGACGCTGGCGCAAGACACCGTAGTCGACGGCGCGATCATGGATGCGCCCTCGGTGGCGGAGAAGATTATTTCGATCTTCGACGGCCAGAAGATCAAAGCCAAGGACGTGGCGACTTCGGTGTCCGGGCACTCGGTGATCGTCAAGCGAGTCAGCATGCCGCTGATGACCGAAGACGAACTGTACGACCGGGTACAAGCGGAGGCCAGCCAGCACATTCCGTTCGACATCGCGGACGTGAACCTGAGCCATCAATTGTTGGAAGCCACCGAGAACCAGATGGACGTGTTGCTGGTGGCGGTGAAGAAAGACAAGATTCTGAACCATACGAACGTCCTGGCGCAGGCGGGCAAGTCGCCGATGGTGGTGGACATCGACGCTTTCGCTCTGCAGAACTGTTTCGAAGTGAACTACGAGCCGGATCCGTCGCAGGTGGTGGCGCTGCTGAACGTGGGAGCGAGCGTCATGAACATCAACATCGTGCGGGGCTGGACGCCGCTGTTTACGCGCGACGTATCGGTGGGTGGTAACCAGTACACCGACGCGCTGCAAAAGGAACTGGACCTCAGCTTCGAAGATGCCGAGAAATTAAAGATGGGTGGCACCCTGGCGGGAGTGAACGAAGAGCAGCGCACCGCGATTCTTCGTTCGGTGTCGGACATTTTGATTCTCGAAATTCAGAAGACTTTCGATTTCTTCCGGGCCACCGCGAGCGGCGAAAATATCCGCCGAATTTACATTGCGGGGGGCACGGCGCGGGTGCCGGGGTTGCTGGACCTGCTGAAAGAAGAATTCGCGATGCCGGTTGAGGAACTGTATCCGTTCCGCAAGATCGCCATCAATCCTAGCCGTCACGATGAAAGCCAGATTCGCGAGTTGGCGCCGCGGTTGGCCATTGCCGTGGGCCTGGCGCTGAGGAGCTTTGACACGCCATGATTCGGATTAACTTACTGGGCCAAACCCGGCCAAAGGCAACCAAGCAGTCGGTGCCGCTCGAGAACGGTTTATCGATCATTCTCGGAATCGCCGCGGTAGTGATCGCGGGCGTGGTGCTCTTCACCATGTATCTGTCGCAGAAGAAGCAGCTCGACGATACCAATGCCACGATCGCGCAGTTGCGCGCGGAAAAAGCCAGCCTGCAGCAGGTCAAGCAGGACGTGGACCGGTTCGAAGACCAGAAGCGGGCTTTGCAGACGCAGATCGACGTGATCGAAGGGCTGCAAAAGAACCGCACCAGCGCGCAGGAATTGTTGCAGATGGTGGCCAACACGGTGGTGCGGGTCGACCAGCTCTGGCTGACTTCGCTGGACCGCAAGGGCGACGCGCTCTCGATTGGCGGTGAGGCGGGCAACATTAACTCGGTGGCGAATTTCATGACCCAGCTGAAACGCTCCGGGTACTTCGACAAGATCGAAATTCAGGAAGCGAAAGAAGACGACGTGGTGAAATCGGTGACGACCTACGGATTCACCATGACTGCCAGCGTGGCGCAGACGCCCACGACGCAGACGCCGCAAGCACAGACCAAGCCGACGGCGGCCGCAACCCCGCCCCCGGCACCTGCGGCGAAGGGAAGGAGCTAGCGATGGCTACCGGATTTCGTGATTGGCCCTGGCCGCTACAAGCACTGTTCTTTCTAGGACTGGCGGTGGTGTTGATCGCGGCGGGGATGTACCTGCCGTTCTTGCCCAACGCTTCGATCCGCACGCAACTGGAAGCGGCGCAGGCGACCGAGAAACCGCTGCAAACGGAAGTAGCAAGTTTGCGGGTTTACAAGCAGCGCCGGGCGGAACTGGCGTCGCAAATGGATGCGCTGGAAAAGCAGCTGGCGACGTTGCAGACCATCGTGCCGGAAGACAAGCAGACGGACCAATTCATTATCATGATTCAGAGCGCGGCGGTGAGTTCCGGCGTTTCGATTCGGCGGATGAAGGCCCTGCCGATCGCCAGCAAGCAGTATTACTTCGAGATGCCGTTCGAAGTGGAAGCGGACGGTCCCTATTTCTCGGTGCTGGATTTCTTTTCCAAGCTGGGCCGGCTGTCGCGAATCATCAATGTGGGCGATTTGAAGCTGCAGGGCCTGGCGAACAAGACCAGTAGCGTGAATTTTCACATGGCCGCGGGAAGTTCGGTGACGGGGACCATGACCATTACCACGTTCTTCTCGAAAGCGGCAGATGCGGGCACGGCGCAGAGCACGACGTCAACAAGCACGACTGCACCGGCCGGCGCGGCAGCGAAGCGATAGGGCGAAAACGATGAAACTGGTTAACAATTCGGCAAGACTTCTCGCAGGGCTGGCGGTTTCCTTCTGCCTGGTATCGGGCAGCTGGGCGCAGACCGCACCGGCGAAGAAGACGATGCACAAGAAGAGTTCAGCGCCAGCGGCGGCGAAAGCCGCGCCCGATGCCGGGGCGGCCGCGACCCCGAAGATTGCGGAAGTCGGCAAGCGCGATCCATTTTTGCCGCTGGTCAATTCGAGCAAGCCAGGCGGACCGCCGCTGCCTCCGGGCAAGGCGGGACTGGTGGTGGCGACGGTTCAGGTCACTGGAACGGTCAGCTCGCCCAATGGCATGCTGGCGGTGGTAGCGAATCCGGACCAGCGCGTATATTTCCTTCGAGAAGGCGACAAGTTATATGACGGCGATGTGGAAAAGATCGGTCTGGACGGAGTGACGTTCAAGGAAAATTCCAAAGACGCCTTCGGCAAACCAGTAGAACGCACGGTAACGAAACGAATCTATCCGAGTGCAGGAGAGCAGCAATGAGGATTATGCGGAGGGCGTGGGGCTTTACTGCGGTAGCTGCAGCAGCCCTGATGTTGACGAGCGGATCACTTTTTGCGGGTGATGCGCCGGTCGTGCATGTCAAAGCGGTGGTGAAGGATGGCGCGGTGAACCTGGAAGCCCAGGCGAACGGGCCGTTTGAATACACCACCTATCGCCCGAGCGAGAGCCTGTACGTGCTCGATCTGAGCGGAGTGTCGGCAGGTGATTCTTCGGGAGCGCGGGTGATCCCGTCGGAACTGGTGAAGAGCTACCGGCTGACGACGTACTCGGCGGGCCAGAAGCCCGTGGTGCGCCTGGAAATCCTGCTGCGCCCCGGCGTCGAGCCGCGCTTGCAGCGCAACGACAAGAATGAATTGATGCTGAGCGTCTCGGCCAATGGCAACGCGGACGCGTCGGCCAAGCCGGTCGAGATCACCATGCCGCCGGCGGCAGCACCGCAAGCCAGCGTGAAGACGGTTTCGACGAAGGCGCAGACCGCGGTGGTAGCGCCGGCGGGAACCGAAGCGATCAAGCAAGTCACGCTGGGCCAGAACGGCGACCAGACCGAAGTGAATGTGCTGGGCAGCGGCAAGCTGAACTATCACGTGACCCGTTTACAGAATCCGGAGCGCATCGTGATCGATTTCAGCGGCGCGCACCTGAAGACTTCAGAGAAGACGATTGCCAGCAATCTGGAACCGGTGCGGGAGATTCGCCTGGGCCAATTTACGCCCGATGTTTCGCGGGTGGTGATTGACCTGCGCGGGCCGGCGCACTTCAATGTGAACCAGACCGAAAACGGAATCACGGTAGCATTTGCGGCGCCGGCGGCGGTGAAGTCGACACCAGAGAATCAACCGGCCGAAGTAACCACCACCAAGGCCGACAGCAAGACCGACACCAAGGCGAGCATTGCGCCCGCTCAATCGTCAGCTCAATCGTCAGGTCAATCCATCAGCATCCCCGCTCCGGTGGCCGCGCTTCCCGCGGCGTTGGCCGGAACATCGACCGCGCTCGCTTCGCCTGCAATCGCCCAGCCTGCAGCGAAGATCGAAGCGGCCAAGCCATCCGCAGCACCCTCGGTGGTCGTTTCGATTCCGGGCGTAACTCCGGATGCGGCAGCAGCCTCAGCCGCGGCAGCGCAACAGGCGGCAACGCCTCCTCCGGCCGGCCGTTATTCGGGCGAGCCCATTTCGGTGAATTTGAAAGATGTAGACCTGCGCGACTTCTTCCGCTTGATTCACGAAATCAGCGGCCTGAACGTGGTGGTGGACCCGGCGGTAAAGGGTTCGCTGACCATCGTGCTGGACGATGTACCGTGGGATCAGGCGCTGGACATCGTGCTGAAGAATAACGATCTGGACAAACAGCTGGACGGCAACGTGCTGCGGATCGCGACCAAGGACACGCTGAAGAAGGAAGCGGACCAGAATCGCGAATTGGCCAAGGCTCAGGCGGAAGCGGCGGACGTGGTCACTACGACTCGCGTTTTGAGCTACGCCAAGGCCGAGGATCTGGTCCCGACGATGAAGAAGTTCCTTTCGTCGCGCGGCGACATCCTGGCGGACAGCCGTTCCAATACGTTGATCATTCGCGACGTGCCGCAAGTCCTGCCGGTACTCGATAACCTGCTTCGCCAACTCGACCGCAAGTCGCAACAGGTGGAGATCGAAGCGCGCGTGGTCGCGGCGAACCGTTCGTTCTCGCGAGAAATCGGAACGCAGCTGGCGCTGGCCCTAGGTACGCATAACAGCACCTTTGGCGGCGCATCAGCCGTCGGAACCAGCCCGATCACCCACACTCCGGCGCCACCGCTCTTTACCGGGACGTCCACGGGCGGAGTAGCTCCTCCTTCCGGATCGATGCCGCTATTGACGAACCTGGGCGCGGCAACACCGACCAGCGGTGCGAGCTACATCTTCCAGAACGCGAACTTTGCGATCGACGAGATCATCACCGCCGCGGAAGAGCGCGGCGTCGGCAAGCTGATCTCGAAGCCGAAGGTCATCACCCAGAACAACCAGAAGGCGATCGTCAAGCAGGGAACCAAGATCCCGGTGCAGACCATCGTGAACAACACCGTTTCGGTCCAGTTCGTGGATGCGGTGCTGGAACTCGACGTCATCCCGCAGATCACCGCGGATGGCACGATTTACATGGACGTGGACGTGAAGAACGACGCGATTGACTCCTCGATCCCGCGCGTTCAGGGCATCCCGGCCATCGACACGCAGGAATCGAATACGAAAGTGCTGATCGCGGATGGCGGCACGGTCGTAATCGGCGGCGTGATCGTGACCCAGCAGCGCACCGACGTACAGCAAGTGCCGCTGCTCGGCAGCTTGCCGGTCGTGGGCAACCTGTTCAAACACACCACGGTCAGCTCGACCGCTCAGGAACTCCTGTTCTTCTTGACCCCGCGCATTCTGCCGGGATAGTTTCAAGAACGAGCTGGGGGCTTCCAAGCAGTCGTGGACAATAAAACTGGGCGATTGAAGATCAACCGGAGCCGACTGAGTCGGCTCCGGTTTTTATTTGGGGCGAGCGGCGTGGATGCCGTGCTGGTCACACATCTTCCCAACATCCAGTATCTCTGCGGTTTTACCGGTAGTTCGGGGATGTTGCTGGTGGAGACGGAGCGGGCCACGCTTTTTACCGACGGCCGCTACACGTTTCAGTGCCGCGAGGAAGTTACGGGTGCGGCGGTGAACATTGTTTCCGGCGCCTTGGTACGCGCGGTGGGCGAGGTGTTACGGCAGAGACGGGGCACGGCACGTGGGACGACGCGGGTGGCGTATTCCGCCGGCCAGGTCAGCGTGGCCCAGAAGCAAGCTTTGGATGCGGCGGCGGGGAAGCGGGCGCGATGGGTTCCCGGGAGCAACGAGGTGGAGCGGCTGCGGGCGGTGAAGGACGCAGGCGAGCTGGGCAAGATGCGCGCGGCGGCGGCCCTGATCAGCGAAGTCTGGACGCGAGTCGTGCGTAAGATGAGGGTCGGAATCAGCGAATTGCAGGTGGCGGCCGATCTGGAATATGGGATGAAATTGGCTGGCGCGGCGGGACCTTCGTTCGAAACCATCGTGGCGTCGGGCGCGCGGTCGGCCTGGGCGCACGCGCGGGCGACGTCCAAGCTGCTCAGGAAAAACGAGTTGGTGGTGATGGACCAGGGTGCTATACTGCGCGGCTATTGCAGCGACATGACGCGTACGGTCTTCCTGGGCCGGCCTTCCGATCGTGTCCGACGGCTGTATGATGCCGTTCTGGACGCCCAGCAAGCCGCCAAATCCGTGATAAGGGCCGGAGTAACCGCCGGGGAAGTCGACGCGGCTGCGCGGCAGACGCTGAAGCGTTCCAAATTGGAACAGTATTTTACGCATAGCACGGGGCACGGGTTGGGGCTGGAAGTCCACGAAATGCCGCGCCTGGCGCGCGGCGAGTCGTTTGTGTTGGAAGCGGGGATGGTGGTCACGGTGGAACCGGGCGTGTATGTCGAAGGCCTGGGCGGAATACGGATTGAAGATGACGTGGTGGTCACAGCAACTGGCGCAGAGGAACTGACCAGCGCCAGCAGGGAATTTCTAGAACTATAAATGGCGAAAAAACCAAAGCAGGAATTACCGATTATCACGCGAGCGCGCGCGGCGAGCGCGTCCGGCCACTCGGCCGAAGGCGTCGACCTGGACGAGATTGAGCGACTGCTGCAATTCATGGAGAAGCACGGGCTGGAAGAATTCGAATACAAACGCAAAGGGCTGCGCATCTGGCTGAAGAAGCCTTCGGCGCACGCGCCGCTCGCTTATGCGCCCATGCCGCCGCCGGAAATCGTGGTGGCGTCGGCGCACCACGCACCGGCGCACGCGGCGGCCGCAAAATCCGAGGCGGCGCCCGCGACGGCGCGGGAAGCTGCGGCCGAAGCCCAACGGTCGGACGAAAACCTGCATGTAGTGAAGTCGCCGATTGTGGGTACGTTTTATGCCGCGGCTGGTCCGGATTCCGAGGCTTTCGTCGCGGTGGGCGGCAAAGTCGATTCCGGGCAGACGCTGTGCATCATTGAAGCGATGAAACTGATGAACGAGATCGAATCGGATGTGGCCGGGGAAGTGGTCCGGATTTTTGTGGAGAACGGACAGCCGGTGGAATATGGCGAGCCGCTGTTTGGCATTCGCCCGAATCGCAAGAAATAGAGCAGAATTCGGAAGTATTTGTTCCGAGCCCAATGTTCCGAAAAATTCTAATCGCCAATCGCGGCGAAATCGCTCTGCGTATTCTGTCGGCTTGCCGGGAACTCGGCGTGAAGACGGTCGCGGTGTATTCCGAGGCGGACCGCAACGCGCTGCACGTGCGCTTCGCGGATGAAGCGATCTGCATCGGGCCGCCGCGCAGCAGCGAAAGCTATCTGAATATTCCGCAGGTGATCAGCGCGGCGGAAATCGCGAACGTCGACGCCATCCATCCGGGCTACGGATTCCTTTCGGAGAATGCGAACTTTGCCGAGGTATGCGAAGCCTCGCACATTACGTTTATCGGGCCGGCGCCGGATGCGATCCGGCTGATGGGCGAAAAGGACAAGGCGCGCGAGGCCATGGGCGCGGCGGGGTTGCCGATCATTCCGGGCAGCCCGGGAATTGTGCCGGATGAGGATTCGGCGAAGCGGATCGCGGCGGAAATCGGCTATCCGATCATGATTAAAGCGGCCGAGGGCGGCGGCGGGCGCGGGATGCGCATCGTGCGCGACGCGCACGAGCTGATTCCGATGTTTCGGACGGCGCGAACGGAAGCGGAGCAGGCTTTCGGCAGCCCGAACGTGTACATGGAGAAATTGATCGAGCGCCCGCGGCATATCGAATTTCAGGTTTTAGGCGACAAGCACGGGAACGTGATTCACCTGGGCGAGCGGGAATGTTCGCTGCAGCGCCGGCACCAGAAGGTGCTGGAAGAATCGCCGTCGGTTGCGGTGGACGCGGCGACGCGCAAGAAAATCGGCAAGCAAGTGGTGGATGCGTTGAAGAAGCTGGGCTATTCCAGCGCCGGAACCGTGGAATTTCTGCGGGAGGAGTCCGGCAATCTGTATTTCATCGAAATGAACGCGCGCATTCAGGTGGAGCATCCGGTGACCGAAATGGTTACGGGCGTGGACCTGGTGAAGTCGCAGATCCGGGTGGCGGCGGGCGAAAAACTTAGCGAGGTGCTGGCGCCGGTCGAATTTCGCGGGCACGCGATTGAGTGCCGGATCAATGCGGAGGATCCGGAGACGTTTGTCCCGTCCGCGGGACGCATCACGGCGTTCCGCGTTCCGGGTGGGCCCGGGATTCGGGTGGATACCGCGTGTTATTCCGATTGCGTGATCCCGCCGTACTACGATTCGCTGATCGCCAAGATCATCGCGCACGGCGACACGCGCGCCGAAGCCATCGCGCGGATGAACCGCGGGCTGGACGGATTCGTGGTGGAAGGCATCAAGACCACCATTGCGCTGCACAAGCGGATCCTGGCGGATCCCGATTTCATCGCGGGAAAGTTCGACACGCATTTTCTGGACCGCCGCGTCGCGGTGGTCGCCAAGTAGCGCGGAGGCTGCGGTTGTTTCCAGCTCTGTACGCCATCATAGATGCCTCGCCTGCCGATTCCCTGAAATCCATATTGTCCTTTGGCGAAAAACTCGCGGGCGGCGGAGTGCGGCTGATGCAGTTGCGGGCTAAGCGGGCGACGGCTCGGCAGCAGTTTGATATGTCGCAGGCCTTGGTGGGGTTGATTGGCGGATCGCGAACGCTGCGGGATTTGAAGATCATGGTGAACGACCGGCCGGATATTGCGGCGATTACCGGGGCGGCGGGCGTGCACGTGGGGCAAGAGGATTTGCCGGTCGAAGAGGCGCGCAAGGTCTGCGCGAGTCCGTTGTGGGTGGGAGTTTCGACCCACAATCTGGAACAGGTTCGCGCGGCCGACCATACTTCGGCGGATTACGTCGCGCTCGGGCCGATTTTTGGGACGGTGACGAAAGAAAACCCCGATCCGGTGGTGGGTCTTGATTTTTTGCGCGCAGCGCGCAAATTAACGCGAAAACCTCTTGTGGCGATTGGCGGCATCACAGTACAGTCCGCCGGGGACGTGTACCGCGCGGGCGCGGATTCGGTGGCGGTGATCAGCGATTTGCGCGACGCGGCAGACCCGGCCCGGCGGGCGAGCGAGTATTTGCAGATTGCGCGGGACGCGACGGCGGTTCGCGGATAGTACGGCACAAGAGTACGGGACGAGCGCACGGGACGAGCGCACGGAATAAAAGCAGGGAACAAGCGAGGTTCATGGCCGAGCAAGCGCAGGCAGCCGTCACGAACGGAACCAAGACGCCCGAACTGGTCAAGGGGCTGGGGCTGTTCGATTCCACGATGATTGTTTGCGGGTCGATGATTGGCTCCGGAATTTTTATCGTTTCGGCGGACATCGTTCATCAAGTGCAGAGCCCGGCGCTGCTGCTGGTGGTGTGGGTGGTGGCGGGAATCATGACGCTGATCGGCGCGCTGAGCTATGGCGAGCTGGCGGCGGCGATGCCGCAGGCCGGTGGGCAATATGTTTATTTGCGCGAATCGCTGGGGCCGCTGTGGGGTTTTCTCTATGGATGGACGCTACTGCTGGTGATTCAGACCGCCACGATTGCCGCGGTGGCAATTGCCTTCGCGAAATTTACGGCGGTGCTGATTCCGTGGTTCAGCGCGGGAGCCTGGATCTGGAAAATGGGAACAGTCGGTCCGTGGCAATTCTGGTTTGGCGCTCTGGGGCCGTACAACGTCGGCCTGAACCACCAGAATTTACTGGCGATTCTTTCGATCGTCTTGCTCACCTGGATCAACACGCGGGGCCTGCGCATTGGAAAAATCGTTCAGAACGTTTTCACCGTCGCAAAAGTGGGTTCGCTGGCCGGGCTGGTGATTATCGGTTTCTGGTCGTCGACCATGATTGCGCGACAGGCGAATTTCACGGATTTCTGGCGCAATGCCGGGCTGTGGGTGATGCACCCGTATCCCCCAGAACATCCGATTTGGACGATTGGCACATTGAGCCTGGTCGCGGTGGCGATGGTGGGTGCGCTTTTTTCGGCCGACGCCTGGAACAACATCACGTTCACCGCAGCGGAAGTAAAAAACCCGAGCCGCAATTTGCCACTGTCGCTGGCGTTGGGCACGGGGATCGTCATTCTGTTGTACACGCTGGCGAACGTCGCCTACTTGCGGGTGCTGCCGTTCTCCGGCGACCCCAACGGGACGACGGCCATCGCGCGGGGCATTGAATTTGCGGCGGACGGGCGGGTGGGCACGGCGGTGGCCGAAGTGGCGTTTGGGCCCGCGGGAGCGATCGTGATCGCCATCGCCATTCTTATCTCGGGATTCGGGTGCAACAACGGGCTGATTCTCTCCGGCGCGCGGGTTTACTATGCGATGTCCAAGGACCGGCTATTTTTCAAGTCGGTGGGCAAAGTGAATAAATTTCACGCGCCGGCGGCGGCGCTGGTCGTGCAGTGCATCTGGGCGGCGGTGCTTTGCCTCTCCGGAACCTACAGCCAGTTATTGGATTTTCTGATTTTCGCGGTCTTGATTTTCTACATTCTCACGCTCAGCGGACTTTTTATTCTGCGCTGGAAACGTCCGGACATGGAGCGGCCTTATCGCGCGTTGGGCTATCCGTTTTTGCCGGCACTTTACCTGGTGATGGCGGTCTTCATCGAAATTCAACTTTTGCGGTACAAGCCACAGTACACTTGGCCGGGCCTGATCATCGTGCTGTTGGGCGTTCCGGTTTATTTGCTTTGGAAGCAGGCAGGGAAGTCGTCGCCGGTCGTGGAATAGGCAGCGGTTCGCGCAGGCTTTTTTCGGGAGGAGATTGCGAATGGGCAATCCGCTGTTCAAAAAGAAACCGATGGATTTGCTGCTGCGCGAAGCGGCGGACACCGGCGAACACACGCTAAAGCGCACCCTCGGCCCGCTCTCGCTCACCGCGCTTGGCGTCGGCGCCGTGATTGGCGCGGGAATTTTCGTGATGACCGGCCTCGGGGCGACCTATGCCGGACCGGCGCTGACCCTATCGTTCATCGTGGCGGGCTTCGGATGCGTTCTGGCGGGACTCTGCTACGCAGAATTCGCGGCGATGATTCCGCTGGCCGGCAGCGCCTACACCTACGCGTATGCTGCACTGGGCGAGCTGCTGGCCTGGATCATTGGTTGGGACTTGACGCTTGAATATGCAATGGGCGCGAGCACAGTATCCTCGGGCTGGTCCAACCACTTTGTCGAGTTGCTGCAGATTTTTCATCTGAGGATGCCGCTCTGGCTGGCCTACGACCACTGGACCGCGGTCGCCACCGCCGAGAACATTCTGGCGCGAGCCCAGGTCCACGCCGCCGATCCCTCGCTGATCGTCACAACCAAAGCGTTCGCCGATCAGGTGGGAGCCCTGCTGAAAACGCCCTCGGCGGATCTGCTTAGTCAAGCGCACGCTCTGGTGGGCGCGCCGCGAATTTTCGGTTTCGAGTTCGGCTTCAACCTGCCGGCGTTCATCATCGCGCTGATCATCACTTGCGTCCTGGTCGTGGGCATCAAGGAAAGCGCCAACTTCAACGCCGCCATCGTCATCATCAAAGTCGGCGTGGTGCTCTTCATCATCATGCTCGGCCTGAAATATGTTGATACCACCAACATCGGCCATAGCTGGGCCGAATTCGCGCCGAACGGGTTCCCCGGCGTATGGAAAGCCGCCGCCTATATATTCTTCGCTTACATCGGTTTTGACGCGGTCTCCACCACGGCGCAGGAAGCCAAGAATCCGCAACGCGATCTGCCTATCGGCATCATCGCGTCGCTGGTGGCCTGCACGATTCTGTACATTCTCGTGGCCTTCGTGCTCACCGGCATGGTGCCCTGGAGGTCCATCAACATCCAGGCGCCGTTGGCCGTGGCCTTTCTCGATCACGGCTTGAGCACGGCCTCGACCGTAATCACAGCCGGCGCCCTGGCCGGTCTGACCAGCGTGATGCTGGTTATGTTACTGGGTCAGACGCGGGTGCTCTACGCGATGGCCAATGACGGCTTGCTGCCCCGGAAATTCTTCGCCGCCATTCATCCTAAATTCCGCACGCCGTATAAGACGACCCTTCTGGTCGGCCTGGTCGCCGCGATCATCGGCAGCATTACCCCGATCGACAAGCTGGGCGACATGGTCAACATCGGGACGCTGCTGGCTTTCACCATCGTCTGCATCGGCGTGATCGTGCTGCGCTACACCAATCCCAATCAACCTCGCCCGTTCCGCACGCCGCTGGTTCCGCTGATCCCCGCGCTCGGCGTGATGATCAACGTCTACTTGATGATCAACCTGGGCCGGTGGAACTGGGCCCGGCTGATCATCTGGCTGGCCATTGGTCTGATAATCTATTTCGCGTACAGTCGCCATCACAGCCGGGTGCAGCAGAACGGCCGATAGGCGAGCTCAATCCGGCGGCGAACGCAGCGGGCCGGACGACATCACCGCCTTCGCGGTATCCGCAAGGCGCCAGGAATAATTTTCGTGAACCGATTTACTCTCCGCCGTTCGTTTGCGTTTTTGCGGCGTCTTTCGCCGCTCGACCGGATCGCGATAACGGTCCTGATTATTTATGTGCTGATGCATCTGGCCGCGTGGGCCGGGCGGCCGATTCCACTCACCGGTTTCGTGGGGTTCCTCAGTTTTCTGGCCGCAGCGTTTCTGCTGGTGCGCTTGATTCCGTGGTTTCGCACTACGTTCATGTGGACGCTGCGCAATCGGCTGATTGTGGCCTATGTGTTTATCGCGGTGGTTCCGGTCATTTTGCTGCTGACCATGGTGGGCGTGGGTTCGTATTTGCTTTACCTGGAACTTGGGGCGCATTTGCTGCATGACGATTTGCAGGAGCGGGTGAGCATTATCGGCACCCAGGCGGAATCGATCGCCAATGCGATCGAGCATGCGTCGGATCACGGAGCTTCGCCGCGCGATGAGTCGGTTTTGCAGCGGCCGGAGGTAGCCGAATCGATTGCGGCGGCGAAAGTGTCCTGGCCGGACTTGCGCGTGCGGTTAAACGGCGGGCAGCATTTGCTACAGACCCGGAACGGCGGGCGTTTTTCCGGACTAGCGGAGAACGAAGGGAAGCTGTGGTTTGCCGCGGCCGAAAAACGCGATTCGAGTTCGGGCGCGTTCACGCTGGCGATTTCTGCTCCGGTGACGCCGGAGTTGCTGGATGGATTCGCGTCGGAGTTGGGGCCGATCGAGGTGGTGTTGTGGCGTCCGGCAACGGCGGACGATCCGACGGGCGGGCTGCGATATACCGGCGGCGAACACAGCTATGTGGCGGGGCAACGAATTCTCAGCCGCAACCGGATTCTTTCGCCGTCGTCTGGACTGCTCGATTTCAAGGTGAGCGGGCTTTCGGTTTTTGAAGCGACGTACATGGAGGATGGCAAGGAAGCTGGGACGGTTCCGGTTTTGGCGTCTTTCTCGCTGCGACCGTCGGCGCTGAACCGGCAGTTGTTTACCACGGTGGGCGCGATTGGGCCGTTGCTGATTACCGTTTTGCTGGCGGTGGGCGCGGTGTTTCTGCTGCTTGAGATTGCGGCGCTGGCTACCGGCGTGGTGATGACGCGGACGATTACGCGGGCGGTGGATGATTTGTATGAGGCGACGGTGCGGGTGCGACGCGGGGATTTTGGTCCGCGCATTCGCGTGCATCAGCGCGACCAGTTGGGCGCGTTGGGTTCGTCATTTAATGAGATGACCAGTTCGATTTCGGAGTTGATCGACGAACAGGCCAAGCGCCAGAAACTGGAAAACGAAATCGTTATCGCGCGCGAAGTGCAGTCGCAATTGTTTCCACAGGTTTTGCCGACGCTGCCGGGGCTGCAACTGGCGGCGATTTGCCGGCCGGCGCGGGTGGTGAGCGGCGACTATTACGATTTTATTTTGACTGGAAAGAATTGCGTGGCGATCGCGCTGGCGGATATCAGCGGGAAGGGAATTTTTGCGGCGCTGCTGATGGCCAGCTTGCAGGCTACGTTGCGGAGCCAGGCGGCGATTGATACGACGTGCGGCACGGCGGAGCTGGTTGCGCGTTTGAACCGGCATTTGTTCCGGAATACGTCGGACGATCGGTATGCGACGTTTTTCTACGCGGTGTATGACGCCGACGCGCGGACGTTGACCTACACCAATGCCGGACATCTTGGGCCGTTTCTGGTGGAAGGCGACACGGTGAAGGAATTGACCGTAGGCGGCACGGTGGTCGGGCTGTTCGAAGAATATCCTTATACGCAGCAGACTATTCGAGTGGAGCCGGGGAGTTTGCTGGTGGCGTTCAGCGATGGTTTGACCGAACCGGAAAATGTGTACGGCGAAGAGTACGGATCGCAGCGGTTGAAGGAAGAAATCATGCGGCAACGCGCGGGTGTGCCGGATCGCATCGCGGAAAATCTAATTGCCGCGGCGGAGCAGTGGGCCGGGTCGCCGGAGCAGGCGGACGATATTACGGTGGTTGTGGCGCGCATGGGTTAATGGCAGTAAACGGGCTTTCATTATATTGTTGAGCCCACGGGAGATTGCGAATTGCCACTACGCGACAGAGTAGCGCTCATCACCGGCGGCAGCCGCGGCATCGGGAAGGGAATTGCGCAGGGATTGGCGCGCGAAGGCGTGCGCATCGCGATTTCCTATCGCCGAAACAAAAACGCGGCGCAGACGACTTTGCGCTCCGTGCAGGCGTTTGGCGTGGATTGTTTCGCGGTGGAGGCCGACGCCATCGATCCGGAGAAGGTGAAATTCCTGATCGACAAAGTGTTGGAGCGTTTTGGGCGCATCGACATCCTGGTGAATAACGTGGGCGAGTTCAACTGGAAGCCGGTGGCGGAAACATCGGTGGACGAATGGCAGCAGGTGGTGTCGTCGAATCTGTTCAGCGTTTTTTACGCGAGCAAAGCGGTGATCGCGGCGATGCGGCGGCAGCACTGGGGAAGAATTATTAGCCTGGGCGCGGTGGGCGCAGAGCGGGGATTCGGCCAGGGTACGATTTCAGCGTATGCGGCCGCGAAGGCGGCGGTGGTTTCGTTTTCGCGGTCGCTGGCGATCGAAGAGGCCAAACACGGGATTACGGTGAATGTGGTGAATCCCGCGAATATTGACGAGCGCGAACTGACCATGGACGAGGCGCGACGGATTAAGGATGCGCGCTCGCCGGCGGGCCGGCCGCCTTCGGCGGAAGACGTCACGGCGGCGGTGAAATTCTTCGCTTCGGATTCGGCTGACTATATTACCGGTCAAGTACTGAATGTGACCGGCGGATGGATGCTGTAGCACCCGCAATTCGACTCGCGAAATTCTGCGGAGCCCCGATGAGACTCTTCGCCTGCGTACTTCTTCTGTCTTTTGCGTCAGCTCCGGCCCAAGCCCAATCCCAACGCTCGCCCAAGTGGGAAGAACTGACGGCGGCCGATTTCCGCGACGCCATCGGGGAAGCGCACGGCACCTGCCTGCTGCCGTTCGGCATTTTGGAAAAACATGGACCGCATTTGCCGCTGGGGACCGATCTGCTGAATGTACGCTACGCGGCGCTGCACGCGGCGGAACAAGAATACGCGGTGATATTTCCTCAGTATTATTTCGGGCAGATCTTCGAGGCCCGGCATGAACCGGGCACGGTGGCTTACAGCGCCGAGCTGCAACTGCAACTCCTGCAGGAAACGACCGACGAGATGGCGCGCAACGGCTGTAAGAAAATCATCATCGTAAATGGGCATGGCGGGAACGAAAACCTGTTGCCGTATTTTGCGCAGGCACAGCTGCAAAAGGCTCACGATTATGTGGTTTACGTGCAGTGGGGGCATGAGGCGCCGCCGGGCGGCCCGGTGAAGCAGGACGCGGTCAACCTGCACGCGGGGGAGACGGAATCTTCGACGATGATGATTTCGAATCCGGATTTGGTGCACCTCGACCGCGCCGTGAGCGAATCTGGCGCGGATCAGAAGCGCGTGAATTTGCCCGAAGATGTCTACACCGGAATCTGGTGGTACGCCCGATTTCCGAATCATTATTCCGGCGACGGTTCGCTGGCCAACAAAGAATTGGGCGAATTCGAAATGAAGGCCTGGATCGCGGCGATCGCGGAAGCGATTCGCGCGGTGAAAGCCGACGACCAGAGTCTGAAGCTGCAGAATGAGTTTTTCGAGAAGAGCGCGCACCCGCTGGATACCCGCCCCTAAAAATAAATGAGCCGGACTGGAATTTTTACTTGACGCGGTTTGCCGCGAAGTGTTACATGTTGTAACGCTACAATGGCTCGCATCCAAATCCCGCGCCCCAAAAACCTCGGCGAAGTCGAGCAGGCCGTGCTGGAGCACGTTTGGGCGCAGGGGCCATGTTCGGCGGAGGCTTGCCGGGAAGCGCTGGCCAGCACCCGGCCGATGAAGGAATCGACGATTCGCACGGTGCTGCGGCGGTTGGAAGAGAAGGGCTACGTGCGCCATACCACCGAGGGACGCACGTTTATTTTTAGCGCTGCGCAGGACCGGCAGAATGTGGCGGTGCGCGCGGTGAAAAATATTATCGACCGGTTTTGCGGCGGGTCGGCGGAGGAGCTGGTGCTGGGCATGGTCGATCACGAAGTGCTGGACCGCAAACAGCTGGAGCGGCTGGCGCGCAAGATTGCGGAGCAGAAAAAGGCAGGCGACGTGCGGCAGAAAGGAAGTTCGCGCGTCAACAGTAAGGAGGTCAAACCGTGAGTCTGCTGGCGAGCGCGTTGGTGATTCCAGACTGGGTCGTTCGTTCATCGCCGAAGCTGCTGGGCCATTTGGTGGATCCGGCACTGCGCACGCTGGGCGTCGCTGCGCTGGCTGGATTGATTCTGTTGCTGGTGCGCGACAAGAGTTGGTCGCTGCGGTTTTCGGTGTGGAAGGTGGTGGTGTGCGCGGCGTTAGCGATGCCGATTCTGGCGGGCGCGATGCCGCCGCTGGCTGTGGCTCTGCCATTTCTGGATCGGCTTCCCGAATTCAATTGGAAAATTGAGAAGTCGCAGGCTCCGGCGGCTCAAGGCGTTTATGTGCCGGCGTCTGTGGCGACGTCCGTCGCGAATACTCAGGCGGTCGCTGCGGATGCTCATTTGTTCGCCGCGCGCAACAGCGTGATTGCGTCAGCGGCGACTGCTTCGGCCACCTGGTCCCGCGACAGACATTCTTTCAAGGTGCCCTGGTTGGTGGTGGCGTCGGCGGCTTACGTCGCCGTAGCGACTTATTTGGCGTTTCGTTTTCTGTTGGGCTGGTTTTTATCGCGCCGACTTCGAGTGGGAGCGCGGACGATCACGCAAGCAAACGCCGCCGCACGATTTGAAGCGCAGGCACGCGCGGCGGGGGTGCATGCTGTGCCACGACTGGCGGAGTCGGAGCGGCTGACTGTTCCGCTTACGTGCGGCGTGCTGGATCCGGTGGTTCTGTTTCCCGCGGATTGGCGCAGCTGGGACGCCGATACTTTGGACGCGGTAATGGTGCATGAGATTTCGCACGTCGCGCGGCGGGATGCGTTGACGGAACGGGTGGCGTTGCTGCATCGCACGATTTTTTGGTTCAGTCCGTTATCGTGGTGGTTGCGCCACCGGCTGGCGGAACTTGCGGAAGAAGCGAGCGATCAAGCGGCGCTCGCGGCCGGCGCGGAGCCGACGAAGTATGCGGAAATTCTGCTGGGATTTTTCGAGGATTTGAATTCGGTGACGCAGCGCGCGGAATGGCAAGGGGTAGCCATGGCGCAGGCGGGGCGCGCGGAGAAACGTCTGGAACGCATTCTGCAGGGGAGGATGGTCGTGACCACGAAAATCAAGAGGTCGCTCGCGGCGGTGGTGGTGTTGGCCAGTATTCCGGTGATTATGGTTTCGGCCTCGATGCAGCCCCGGCGCATGGGGAAACAAATTGTGTTGAGCGCGTACCCGGCGCACGCGGCGGTGGCGAAGAAGCCCGCGCAGGAACCGAAGCCGGCCGTTCCGACGGTCCGGGCGATCGCGGGCGCGCCGGTTGTTGCACCGGCGCCTAGGCCAGAGTCGCTGCCGGCGGTGGCACCCGTCGTGTTGGTCGATGCTGAGGTGCATGCACTGCCCGCTCCACGGGTGCTTGCCGTCGTGAGGCTTCAGTCCGCAGCGCCGACGTCCGTTCCGGCAGTGCCGGCTGCACCGGCCGTGGCGCCAGCTCCGCCTCCTGCGCCTCGGGCTTTTGCGGCACCCGCTCCGGTGCCGGCGGTTGCGCCCCGCCACGGGTACTCCTATTCGTATTCGACGGACGGCGGGGATTCGTACGCGATCATTTCGGCGGGATCGTCGACCATGAGCGGATCGTTCTCGCATATAGATTTCGCGCAGCTGCAGGCTTTGCGCGACAAATTGAAGACTGACTTCATCTGGTTCGAGCGGGACGGGAAGTCGTACATCATCACCGATCCGGCGACGGTGAATCGCGCTCGCGAGGCGTTCGCGGCGCAAGCCGAATTGGGGCGACAACAAGGCGAGCTGGGAGAAAGACAGGGAGCCTTGGGCGAAGCGCAGGGAGCGTTGGGAGAGCAACAGGGAACGCTGGGCGAGCAGATGGGAGAGTTACGCTGGAATTTGCAAAACCTGAAGGTAGATTTACCGGATTTGACGGCGCAGATGCAAGCGCTGCGGGAACAGTCGCAGGAACTGCGCCAGACGCTGAGCGAGAAAGACGTGGAGGAACTACGGACCAGCGTAGCGCAAATGGAAAAGCAGATCGCCGAGGCGCAGCACGAGATGGCCACGGCACAGGCTGATACGGCGGCCCATTCCATTTTTTCGGCGACCATGCAAAAAGCGATGAGTGACGCGCGCGAGGCGCTCGAGCAGCAGATGGAAAAGTTTTCCGCCGATCAGGAAAAGCTGGGCACGCAGCAAGAAATCCTGGGCAAGCAGCAGGAAGAACTGGGGCGCCAGCAGGAAAAGGCCGCGGTGAAGGCGCAGGCGGAGATCAGGGCAATCATTGACGAGTCGCTTTCGCGCGGGACGGCGCAGCCGGCGCCGAAGCCGTAGTTTCGCGGCGGATTGCCCGGATATTTATATCGTGTTGCAACGATTTGAGGTTCGTTGCGTCTTGCTCCGCGTTGACGCCTCTACCGCGCGGTTGCTACTCTGCGGGGATGTTCTTCTTTAGCTCTTCCGTTTACCTGGTCGCCGTTCGGGCGGTTGCCCATCCATGAAAATCCTGACGGCGGCGGAGATGCGCGAGGTCGACCGGCTGACTTCGGCGCGAGAGGGTATTTCAGCGGCGACGCTGATGGAGAATGCTGGCGCGAGCGTGGCGCGATTTATCCAGGCGCGTTTTCCCGATTATAAGCAACGCCGGATCGTGGTGTTGTGTGGCAAGGGAAATAACGGCGGCGACGGATTCGTGGTGGCGCGGCACCTGCGAGTGCTGGGCGCGGATCCGGCGGTGTATTTGTTCGCGGCGCCGGAAGAAATGAAGGGTGATGCGAGTTCGAACTGCAAACGGTGGCAGGAATCGGGCGGCGCGTTGAGTGTGATTCGCGCCGTGGACGAATGGCAGAAGGCGTCGGGCATGGTTGCTGCGGCCGACATCATCGTTGATGCGTTGCTGGGGACAGGTGTCCGCGGCGCGGTTACGGGTCTTTTGGCGGCAGTGATTGGCGAGGTGAACGAGCGCGCTTCGCGAGAACGCTCACTGGTGATCGCCGTGGATATTCCGTCAGGGCTTCCGGCCGATGGCGAGGCTTCGCCAGGTCCGGTGATCAACGCCGATGACACCGTGACATTTACGGCGCCCAAGACCGGGATGTTCGCAGGCGACGCCGGCGAGCGAATCGGGCGGCTGATGGTCAGTGACATTGGATCGTCGCACGCGCTGGTGGACGAAATTGGGCAGGGAAAACTTTCCTGGAGTGAACCGCGCGAATTCGAAGTTTTCGCGCGACGCCGCAAACCGGACGGCAACAAAGGAAACTACGGGCACGCGTTGATCGTGGCCGGTTCGTATGGCAAGAGCGGCGCGGCAATTATGGCTTCGTGGGCGGCGCTGCGCGTGGGCGCGGGGCTGGTGACCGTGGCGATTCCGGAGCCAGCGTTGCCGATTGTGGCAGCTCATAATCCAGAGGTCATGACCGAGCCTTTGCCGGCGACGAGTGAAGGAAGTGTTTCGCTGCGGGCGTTTGATAACGGCCGCTTTCAGAAAATATTGGACGGGAAACGGGCGTTGGGGATCGGGCCGGGGCTGACGACGAACGACGAAACGCAGAAGTTCGTGCAGGAAGTGGTGGCGAAACGCGGCGTGCCAATCATTCTGGACGCGGATGGGCTGAATGCTTTTGCGGGGCGGGCGCAGGAACTGAGAAATCCGGCTGGCCAGTTGGCGTTGACGCCGCATCCGGGCGAGATGTCGAGGCTGGTGGGCCGCAAGATTCCGGAGGTGCAGGCCGACCGCCTTTCCATCGCGCAGAAATCGGCCAGCGATTGGAACGCGCACGTGATTCTGAAGGGCCAGTACACAATTGTGGCTGCGCCGGATGGCCTGGCGTTTGTAAATTCGACGGGAAATCCGGGCATGGGCACCGCCGGAACTGGCGACGTGCTGACGGGAATGTTGAGCGGAGTGACGGCGCAATTCGGAACTGGCGATTGGCTGCGGGTGCTGGCCTTTGGCGTTTACCTGCACGGCCTCGCGGGCGACGTGGCGTATCGCGATACGGGCGAATCGCCATTGATGGCCACGGATCTGATACGTCATTTGCCGGCAGCCTACCGACGTTTCTACGCCGAGTGCGGCCGTGGCTGAGCGCGAGATGCAGTCGAATTCTTCCGACGAGACAATTTCAATTGGCCGGGAAATCGGCGCGAGCCTGGGGGCGCCGGTTTTGATTTTGCTCACGGGCGAGTTGGGAGCAGGGAAGACGACGCTGACCAAGGGAATCGCGAGTGGAGCGGGCGCGGCGCAGGAAGAGGAAATAACCAGTCCTACGTTTACCTTGATTCACAAATATACCGACGGCGCGAAGCCGGCGAAGCGGCCGGCCGTTTATCACATCGATTTGTACCGCATCGAAAGCCGGCCGGATTTGGAAACTTTGGGGCTGGACGATATTTTCAACGAGCGGGTGATCGTGATTGTGGAATGGCCGGAGCGATTGATCCTGCCCACAAATTGGCCGATGGTGCAGATCAAACTCGAACACGTGGCGGAAGACGTGCGGAAGATTACGATTCGCGAAGACTAACGCGGCACGTAGTGGCCACGAAATTATCCGCGCACACTGCGCGCTTTACTTTGGCGGTGCGGGCGGCTCCAAACCCATGATGTGAAAGCCCGCGTCCACGTAGAGCACGTTGCCGGTTACACCACGCCCCAGATCGCTGGCCAGAAAAACCGCGGAATCCGCTACCTCGGCGATGTCGGTATTGCGGCGCAGGGGGGAGTGTTCCTGCACGAAATCGAGGACTTTCGAAAAGTCTTTGATGCCGCGGGCCGAAATGGTTTTGATGGGGCCGGCGGAAATGGCATTCACGCGAATTTTCTGCGCGCCAAGTTCGGCGGCGAGATAGCGGACTTCGGCTTCGAGGGCGGCCTTGGCCACGCCCATCACGTTGTAGTTCTTCACCACGCGCGTGGAGCCCAAATAAGTGAGGGTCATGATCGACCCGCCGTCGGTCATCAACGGTGCCAGGACCCTGCAAATGGCCACCAGGGAAAAGGCGCTGATTTCGAGCGCGTTCCGGAAACCGTCGCGAGAGGTTTCGACGAAGGGGCGGTTGAGGTCTTCGTGATTCGCGCCGGCCAGGCAGTGGACGAGCACGTCGAGTTTGTGGCCGTCTTGTTTTAGGGCGGTGGCGACGGCGTCGATGTCCGCCTGATTTTGCACGTCGCAGGGATAAAAATGTTTCACGCCCAGCTCGTTGCCGAGTTCCTCGACGGTGGGCTTGGCGCGGTCATTCTGGTAAGTGAGCAGCAGCCGGGCGCCCTCGCGCACGCAGGCCTGGGCGATGGCGTAGGCGATGCTCCATTTGTTCCAGACTCCCAAGACGATGACAGTTTTGCCTTCCAGCAGTTTGGACATAGACGGGATTCTACCGGAAATCGAGATTTCGAAGCTATCCTTGGCGATTTTTTTTCAGGGCAAAGGCATCACGCCATGGGAGATAGGCTGGGCCCTAGTGGCGATGAAGCCAACGAAGGATGGCTCGAACCGCTTCGAACACGATGGGCCAGGCCGCAGCAAGGATGCCAATGCCAGCACCGATAATTTGAGGCAAACCACGGCGATCCGCGGTGGGTTTCGCGGCCCCAGGCTGGTGTTTTGCGCAGAACCCGCCCGCGGTGGCGGGCTGGGCACAACGCTGGCCCTGGGGACCGAGATACAGGCATGGACCAAGACTGCCAGAGGCCGGCGGTTTGGAGTCCACTGGCTGGTCCGCGGGATCGTTCGGGTCAGGCGCCGGCCGGAATATGAAATCGGCGGCGGTGCTGTTCCGCTCCGGCCTGCCGGAGGAATCATTAACGGTTAGGAATCGGTCCATTGCGTCCCGCATTTCGCGTCAGTACAGTAAAAACTCGTCCCGCAGCGCCATTATGCACGATACCCGCACCGCATCTTCGCCGAACCATCCTGCCCGGATGAAGCTGGAGCCGTACTGCGCGGAAATCAAGCTGAACGACGTCGCGCTGGGCGTGGACAATATTCATTATGACGTTTTTCTGAGCCCGCGGTTCGTGGAATTTACCCGCAAGTATCTGCTGGACCTAGTGCGGCAGACGGTGAACATCAGCCTGGTGTACGGGAAGGATCGCAAGCAGTCAGGCAGCCCGGAACATTCGGCGTTTCGAAAAATACTCACCGAAATTCTGCAGGGTTCGCTGACCGATGCAAAATTCAAGCAGTCAATCGAAACCGACCTGCTGCACCACCTGGCGATCGTCAAGCACCTGAATGCGGAAATCAGCGTGGAATTTTCGAGCTTGATCGTCGAGTGCAAGGACTGGATTCGCGCGCGCGGCGAGGTGTTCGAGCACAGCCAGCAGGCGCACGTGATGCGCGCGAAAATTGCGGAGATCCAGGCGGACAAGAAGAACGTTTACCGCATGGTGGGTGAAACGCTTTGCCGGATTTGGCGCGAAGTGGAAGAGACGACGCTGGCCAAGTCGCGGCGGGCGCTTTTTGGGGAAGACTTTCAGGAAACCTACGAGCTGCTACAGAACCGGTGTTTATTCGTCGAGAACGGGAATGATGACAATCTTTTTCTGGAGCACTACGTACTGCTCGGGAATTTCGTCAACGATCCGGACCGGTTTGAGATTTTCGATTCGTTGCTGCTGGACTTCGTACGCGATTTTATTCTGGCGGGGGACAACGCCGACGATTTGAGCAAGGCGCGCAAGGCGCACGAGCGTTTGCTGGAGCAGGCACGGCTGCTGCGCTCGGAAACGGCGCGAGTGGAGCAGGAAATCGAAGAGACGTCCAGTCGGGCGGGGGATGGAGATGGATTGTTCCCGTCGTTTTTTAAGAAGAAGGGCGGGCCCAGCCCGGAATCGAAAGGCGAGATCGCGAATCTGCATCAGAAATTCGAATCGTTGGAAAAGAGTTTAGAAGAACTGAGCGAGCCGATCGAAGCGGCCAAGCAGCGCCTGGATTTTCTGGTCGAGGAATATCGCGGGCGGCTGGGCGATTATCTGAACCGGCCGCAAAATGCGCGCTGCCTGTTCGACGAGCAGGCTTCGCGCGCGGACGCGGAATCCGGGGCGCACACGCCGTCGCAACTTCTGGAAGAGTGGCTGCACCGCCTGGAAGAGCGCGAATTGGTTTTGCACGTGCTGGCAGGGTACGAGCTGCGCAAAATTTCGGCGGATTATTGCCCGCCGGTCCACTTGCAGGCGCTGAAGAAGGCGCTGGTGGGTCGCGACGACGCCAAGCGCGTGGAAGCGATCCTGGAGCAATTTCCGGCGCGAAAGATTTCGATGAAACGGCTGGACGAGGCATCGCGGGCGATCCGGCGACGGACGCACGAGGAGCAGCTTTCGACCGCGCTGCAATTCGTAGAGGATTTCATGCGTCTGCGGCGGGACCGGCGCAATTATCACCACGTGGTGGCCTGGATGGAGCGCATCAATCTGGTGCGTTCGGAGCGGGCCCGGGAACTGTCGCGCGCGAATAAGAGTCTCTACGAATTTTTGCATCCGGAGGAAGGCCGGAAGAAAAACGATCCGGTCATCAACCACACGATTATCAAGGCGGATGTGCGCGGGTCGACGGGAATTACCAAGGATTTGCTGGCCAAGGGCATGAATCCGGCGTCGCATTTCAGCATGAACCTGCACGAGCCGGTGAAGAAAATGCTCGAGCGGTACGGCGCGGCGACGGTGTTCATCGAAGGCGACGCGATCATTTTGGCGATTGAAGAGACCGAAGCGAGCCGGGCGACGAAACGCGCGGTGGGCCGCGCGTGCGTGCTGGCACGGGAGATCCTAGCGGTGACCCAGGCCTACAACGTGCGGGCCAAGACGACGGACTTGCCGGCGCTGGAGATTGGAGTGGGCGTGGCGTTTCAGGATTCCGCGCCGTCTTTGTGGATGGACGGGAATTCGAAGATCATGATTTCGCGCGCGTTGAACTTGTCCGATCGTTTATCGAGCTGCACCAAGATTACCAAGCGGCTGTTCCTCAACAATCCGTCGCCTTTTAATGTGTTTTTGTTGCAGCCGCTGATGGAAGACGCGGCGGAAGACGAAGGCGAAGAACTGCTGGTGCGCTTCAACCTGAACGGAATTGAAATGAATGAGGAAGCGTTTCAGAAACTCAGCTCGGAAATTTCCATGGCCTCGATGGCTGGGACATTTCCGATGCCGTGGGGCAAGGAACGCGTGCAGCTTTACGTGGGAGAAGTGCCGTTCGGCGAGACGCTGGAGCCGGTGGTGATCCGCAAGGGATTCGTACACCAGTTGCTGAGCGGCGCGAAAATCGGAGCGCAGGGCACGCGGCCGTATTATGAAGTTTGCACGGATGCCAAGTTGCTCGATTTGGCGCGCAAAAAGTTTGCGACGATTACCCCGAAAAGTTGAACCCGCCTGGCGTCATGCCTATAATTCCAACGGAGGCGAATGAGGTCCGGTGATCTTCGTGGCCTTCAAAGCCATTGATCCTGTCCTTCGCGGCCAGGATGGTGGGTTCGACTCCCACACGCTTCCGCCAACCTATTGTTTCCAAACGGGTTGACTGCTCGTCTGAGTACCAATTGGCACTACCGTACCGATTGGAACTCCTGGCCATAGCATCACATCCGCCAGCGCCTCGATCACCTCGGAGCTTCCCAGTCTTCGCCCCACTCGAATCGCCAGACACTCTCTGGTGTATTCGTCGATCCTCGTCAACAGGCGGATCGATCTGCCGTCGTGCGTCATCGCGCTCACGAAATCGTAACTCCACACGTGATTGGCCCGCTCGGGTCTGAGCCGTACACACGATCCGTCATTGAACCAGAGCCTTCTCCTTGGTTTTTGTTTTTCGGGCACCTGCAGCCCTTCCCGACGCCAGATGCGCTGCACTCGATCTTTTCCCACCTGCCAGCCGGCTGCCCGCAACAGCGCCGTGATCCGGCGGTAGCCGTAACGGCCATACTCACTGGCCAGGGTAATGATCGCTCGGGTCAACGCATCTTCATCCACTCGCTGGATCGGCACATAGCGCTGCGTTCCGCGCCACTGATTCACCAGTCGGCAAGCATGTCGCTCCGACAACTCGTGCTTCTCCCGCGCATGCTCCACCGCACTGCGACGTCGGTCAGGGCTTAGAAGTTTCCCTCCGCGATATCCTTCAGAACCTGCTTCTCCAAAGACAGCTCCGCCACCACTCGTTGGAGCTTGGCGTTCTCCTGCTCTAACTCCTTTAGTCGTTTGGCTTGATCCAGCTTCAGGCCGCCGTATTCCTTACGCCCGCGGTAGTAGGTCTGTACCCTGATCTCGGCTTCTTTGCAGACTTGCGGGGTGGTCTTGCCGTTCGCTATTCCGACTTCAATCTGCCGCAGCAACCTCACGATCTGTTCTGCTTTGTACCTCTTGTTGGGCATTTCCAGCCATCCTCCTGGTGA
>JGI12704J13340_1000011_pt1 | contig 70406 bp, 60 predicted proteins | sample BlaSpr_A8_Ref_O2_FD_13340 | JGI IMG/M metagenome (IMG submission 13340) | reverse complement strand
TCTTCGCCGCTCTGCGCGAGCCGCACCAGTTCCCGCTCCTGTTCGCCCTTCTCCCGCCGGCTGAGCGCTAGCGGCAGGGCCGAGGCGCTGGCTGCCATATTCTTTGGGACGCGTGTCATTCGGTTCCGGTTACATCAACCCTATTCGGAAGTGTGCCAGATTGGAACAGGGCCGTACGGGGCCTTTCTCACTACTTGTGACCCGAGTTTCTTATTGCAGCAGTAACCTCATCATGTGAGAATACCGCCCATGATTATTGGCGACCGTATTCGTCTCCTGCGTGAGACAAAAAAACTGTCCCAGGGCGATATTGAAAAGCGCACTGGATTACTGCGTTGCTATATTTCCCGCGTCGAAAATGGCCATACCGTTCCGGCCATCGAAACGCTCGAAAAACTGGCGCGCTCCATGGAAGTCCCACTCTATCAACTTTTCTACGACGGCGAAGAACCACCCGAATTGCCGGATCTTCCTAAGGGAAAGTCCGCCGACGATATCGCGTGGGGCACTCGTGGAAAAGACGCTCGCGTCCTGGGGCGCTTCCGCCGTTTGCTCGGCCGGATCGATGAAGGCGACCGTCGTCTGCTGCTCTACATGGCGCAGAAGATGGCTAACCGCTAAAAGCTTTTACCCATCACGGCGGTGAAGCTAGCCACCGCCCAAGAATCTTCGGAGTGCGGCGACCAATCGCGGCTTTCCTAAACCGAAAAACACCAGTCCGTCCCCGAACCAATCACGAATCGCAGAAAACCTTAGTACGTTGGCCCAAAGCTGTGGGTCACAACCCAAGAAATCCAAAAATTGAGTTTGTCATCCTGAGCGCAGCGAAGGATCTGCTTCCACTGCCGTGCGCAGCGAATCGCTCCGCTCTGCAGAAGTCCGCTTGCCCAAACTGCGGGAGCGTTTACTCCACTCGAGCCGCAAGCTAACTCAGTACATCAGATGCGCGGTTACTCCCACTCGATTGTGCTCGGCGGTTTCGAACTGATGTCGTACACCACCCGATTTACGCCCGGCACCTCATTCACAATCCGCGCCGAAATCCGCTCCAGCACTTCCATCGGCAAACGAGTCCAATCCGCGGTCATCGCGTCCTGCGAGTCCACCACCCGCACCGCCACCGTATACCCATACGTCCGCCCGTCGCCCATCACGCCCACGCTCTGCACCGGGAGCAACACCGCAAACGCCTGCCAGACCTTCGCGTACAGCCCGGCCTTCCGAATCTCATCCACCACCACCGCATCCGCTCCACGCAAAATTTCCAGCCGCTCGGGAGTAATCGCCCCCAGCAGCCGCACCGCCAACCCCGGCCCCGGAAACGGATGCTTCACCAAAATTTCTTCGGGCAATCCCAGCTCGCGCCCCATATGCCGCACCTCATCCTTGAACAGATCGCGCAACGGCTCGATCAGCCCGAACGGCATATCCGCCGGCAACCCGCCCACGTTGTGGTGCGACTTGATCACCTGCGACGGCCCCTTCACCGACACCGACTCGATCACGTCCGGATACAAAGTCCCCTGCACCAGAAATTTCACCGGCAATCCTGCCGCTCCGGCCAGAATCTTCTTCTGCTCTTCCGCGAAAATCGAAATGAACTCGTAGCCGATGATCTTCCGCTTCTGCTCCGGATCGGTGACGCCCGCGAGCTTCCCCAGGAATCGCGCTGACGCGTCGACTCCGATGACATTCAATCCCAGCCGCTCGCGCAATAATTCCAGCGTTTCGTGAAATTCATTACCGCGCAGCAGCCCGGTGTCGACAAAAACATTGGTCAGCCGGTCGCCAATCGCCCGATGTACCAGCGCCGCCGCCACCGCCGAATCCACCCCGCCGCTCAGCGCGCAAATCGCCCGCGCGCCCTCGGCCTGCTTGCGGATCGCATCCACCGTCGCCGCAATAAATCCCGAATGGCTCCAGTTCTTCTTCGCCCCGCACACCGAAAAAATAAAATTCTGCAGCATCTCCGTGCCGCGGTCGGTGTGATTCACCTCCGGATGGAATTCCAAGCCATAAAACCGCTTTTCCGCATGCTCCACCGACGCCACCGCGTTATCCGTCTTCCCGGTAATCGCAAATCCCGCCGGCAAATCGATCACATGGTCGCCGTGGCTGTTCCAAATTTTGGTTCGAGAAGGAAAACCGCGTAAAATCTTCGACTCGCAGGTAATGTCCAGGTGCGCCGGCCCATACTCCCGCCGCGCCGCCCGCCCCACTTTTCCGCCCAAGGTGTGCGTCATCCACTGCATGCCGTAGCAAATCCCCAAAACCGGAATCCCCAACTGCAGCACATTCGGATCGCAATGCGGCGCGTCCGCGTCATACACCGAACTGGGGCCGCCACTCAGCACGATCCCCACCGGCTCGAACGCGCGAACCTCCTCCACCTTCGCCGTGCACGGCAAAACCGCCGAGAAAACTTCCTGCTCGCGGATCCGCCGCGCAATCAGCTGCGTATACTGCCCGCCAAAATCGAGCACCACAATTCCATGCTTGGTGCTCACCGCCGCGTCGCTGCTCGCTTTCGATTCCGCCGTTCCAGTGTTGGGCATCATTCGCTACCTCAGCACGATATTTACCAATTTCTTCGGCACCACCACGGTCTTCACAATTTCCTTGCCGTCCACCAGCACCGCAATCCGCGGATCCGTCAACGCCCGCTCGCGCGTTTCGTTTTCGCCCAGCCCGTCGTCAACCAGCATCTTCCCACGCAGCCGCCCATTAATCTGGATAATTACTTCGAACTGCTCTTCCCGCGCCAGTTCGTCGCGATACGCCGGCCATTTCTCCTGGGTCAGCGTCGTCGTGTGTCCCAGCATCTGCCACAACTCTTCCGAAATGTGCGGCGCCATCGGCGAAAGCATCAGCACCAACACGTCCAGCACCCGCTTCAAAATCATCGGGCTGATTTCCGCGTCCAGCGGCTCGCTCGCGTGAATCAGGTTCACGTATTCCATCAGCAACGCCACCGACGTATTGAAATGCCAGCGCACGTCGTAATCGTTCGTAATCCGCTTCAACGTCTGGTGCGCCTTGCGGATCAAAGCTTTTTCTTTCGCCGTCGCGTTCGTGATGTCTGTCTGCTGCGTCAAATCCGTCTGAATCGCGCTCAACCGCCCCGCGTGCCTCGCCACCAGCCGGTACACCTTATTCAAAAATCGCGCCGAGCCTTCAATCGCCTCTTCGCTCCACTCCAAATCCTTTTCCGGCGGCGCCGCGAACAACGTGTACATCCGCCCCGTATCCGCGCCGTATTTCTCCGCCATATCGATCGCGCCCACCACATTCCCGCGCGATTTCGACATCGCCACCCCGCCTTTCTGCACCATGCCCTGCGTAAACAGCCGCGCAATCGGCTCGTCGTGCTGCACCAATCCCAAATCGCGCATCACCTTGCAGAAAAATCGCGAATACAACAAATGCAGAATCGCGTGCGTGATCCCGCCCACATACTGATCGATCGGAAACCAGTATTCCGCCTTGGCCTTATCGAACAGCGCCTGGTCGTTGTGCGCGTCGGTATACCGGTAAAAATACCAGCTCGAATCGACGAACGTATCCATCGTGTCCGTCTCGCGCCGCGCCGGCCCGTCGCATTTCGGGCAGGTCGTATTCACGAACTCCGGCGAACTCGCCAGCGGCGATTCGCCTTCGCCGGTCAGCTTCACATTTTCCGGCAATTTCACCGGCAACTGATCGTCCGGCACCGCCACGATTCCATCCTTCTCGCAATACACAATCGGAATCGGCGTGCCCCAATACCGTTGCCGCGAAACTCCCCAATCCTTCAACCGGTACGTCGTCTCGCCCGCGCCAAATCCTTTCGCCGCCGCATCGGCCGTCATTTTCTCGATCGCCGCGTCCGACGTCAGCCCCGTGTACGGCCCGGAATCCACCAGCCGCCCGTGGGACGTAAACGCTTCGCTCATCCGATCGATCCGCAGCGGCGTCCCGCCGAGCGGCTGCACCACAATCTTCAGCGCCAGATGATATTTTTCGGCGAACTCATAATCCCGCTCGTCATGGGCCGGCACGCACATCAACGCGCCGGTCCCGTATTCCGCCAGCACGAAATTCGCCACCCAAATCGGAATCTGCGCGCCCGAATACGGATTCACCGCAAACCGCCCGGTGAAAAATCCCTCTTTCTCCGCCGTCGCAATATCCGCCGCGCGCATGCTCTTCTGCCGCAGCGCCTTCAACTGCGAACTCATCGCGTTCTGCCCCGGCACGCCTTCGAGCAATCGGTCCAGCATCGGATGCGCCGCGGAAATCGCAATCGCCGTCGCACCGTAAATCGTATCCACCCGCGTGGTGAAAACTTCCAGCGCCGTACCCTGCATCTGCGCCACCGCGAATTTCACCCGCGTCCCGCGCGACTTGCCGATCCAGTTTCGCTGCATCGACAGCACGCGTTCCGGCCAGCCGCCCTCCAGCTGCTTCATGTCGTCCAGCAACTGATCCGAATATTGCGTGATGCGGAAAAACCACTGCTCCAGCTCGCGGCTCTCCACCAGCGTGGTTTCATGCCGCCAGCAAAATCCGTCGATCACCTGCTCGTTAGCCAGCACCGTACAACATGCCGGGCACCAGTTCACTTTGCTTTTCTTGCGGAACGCCAGGCCCTTCTCGTACATCCGCAAAAACAGCCACTGGTTCCAGCGGTAATATTCCGGATCGCAGGTCGCAAATTCCCGGCGCCAGTCGTAGCTGAATCCAAACCGCCGCAACACCCGCCGGAACTCGATGATATTTTTCTCGGTCCATTCCCGCGGCGGCATTTTATTTTTGATCGCCGCATTTTCCGCCGGCAAACCGAACGCATCCCAGCCCATCGGGTGCAGCACGTTGAATCCGCGCATGCGCTTGTAACGCGCCACCGCGTCGCCAATCGTGTAATTGCGCATGTGGCCCATGTGCAAAGTTCCGGAGGGGTACGGCAGCATTTCGAGGAAATAATATTTGGGGCGTGAGGCGTCGTTATCTACCGCGTTGAAGGCTCCCTGCTCTTCCCACACTTTCTGCCATTTCGCTTCAATCTGAGCCGGGTCGTAATTCGCTATGCGCTGGTCGGGATCGGCCAATTTTACTTTCCTCGCGATCGAACTTTCGGTTTGCTCTTCCTCTTCTTCTTCGACTTCGCGGCCGCTTTCTTGGCCGGCCGCGCCTTCTTGGTTTTTTTCGCAGCAGCCGCCGACCGCTTCGGCCGCGGCTTCATCCCATCGCCGTTGGCCACCACTTCGCGGCCCAACAATTTCCACAACGCCGCCACGTTGCGCTTGTCGTCGCCCGGCTTATCGATCGGCGTCTCCAGAATAAACGCGCGCCCCGCCAGCAAGCGGTGATTCAAAATCCGCCCAAACGCTTCCAGCCCGATTTTTCCCTGGCCAATATGTTCGTGCCGGTCCACCCGCGATCCATGATGCGTCTTCGAATCGTTCATGTGGATCACGTAAACTTTATCCAATCCCACCGTCCGGTCGAGCGCCTGCAGCGTCGCTTCCAACCCTTCCGTCGTGCGCAAATCCCAACCCGCCGCAAAGGTATGCGCCGTATCAATGCAAATTCCCAGCGGCAATCCCGGCGTCGCATCGATAATCGCGCGCAATTCTTCGAATCGCGACCCGATCGACGTTCCCTGTCCCGCCGTATTCTCCAGCAAAATTTTCATGTCGCCGAGTCGCAGCCCGCGCGCGGCCTGCTTCAACCCCTGCGAAATCGCCGCCACCGCCGCCTGCGGCGTGCTCTCGCGCCCGCTGCCCGGATGCGCCACCAGATAATCCGCGCCCAGCGCAATCGCCCGCACCAGTTCTTGGTGAAACGCCTGCACCGACCGCGTGCGCAGCACCGGATTCGGCGAAGCCAAATTAATCAAATAATTGTCGTGAATTACGAGAGGTCCCAGACCCAATTCTTTCCGCCGCGCACGAAAACGCGTCGCTTCCGTTTCCGCAATGCGCATCCCTCCGCGATCCCACATCCGCGGGCTGCATGAAAAAATCTGCAATGCGTTCGCGCCCAGTCCGTGCGCAATCTCCAGCGACCCCGAAATGTCCCCGGCTATGCTGGTATGGATTCCAATGCGGATGCTGCCGTCTTTCCAGGCTGGTATTTCGGGCGGTGGGGGTGCTTCCGGGCGATATTCGTCTGCGGCGTCAAAAGTAAAAGCAATTCGATCGGTTTGTTCTGCCATTCCCTCGAAGGTCCCGGAGCCTACCCTTCTTCACAGAAGGGCCGCTCATGCGGTTCGCGCACGGTATCTGAATCCCCAATTATACCGCCATGCCCGCACCGCCGCAAAAATATCTTTCCCACCCTCGCTGCCGGATTTTTCATGAGTCATGCGCGCGAATCGCCCTCCACCTCGGAACCGCCTCATAACCATTCGCCGTCCACTGGCCACTCGTCACCAGCAACAGCCACTGCCTTTATCCCCAACCGCCCCCGTGGCCGTGACCGTGGCCGTTGCTGATGCCGTTGCCCTTTACCCTCCAGAAGCCGATCCTCATCCTCATCGCGATCGCAAACGCGCCGCGCCCTTCCGCTTGCGCGCCCTTTGCGCAAGCCTTCCTAAACCGCACCACGACCCCTCCGCCTTCGCCCTTTTCGTCAGCCCCGCCACCGAACGACGCCGCCAGCTCACTTATCGCTAGCGCACTCTTCCCCGCCAAGGCAAAATCATCCCCTAACCGAATCTCATCAAACCGAGGTGACCCCATGCCGTCCTACTACCTGCTGAAAACCGAGTCTTCCGCCTATTCCTTCGCCGATCTCCAACGCGACAAACAAACCCGATGGGACGGCGTCACCAATCCCACCGCCGTGAAAAATCTCCGCGAAATGAAGCCCGGCGACAAACTGATCATCTACCACACCGGCGATGAGAAAGCCGCCGTAGGCACCGCCTCGGTCGTCTCCGTCACCACCACCAACCCCAAAAAGCCAGCCGTCGAAATCAAAGCCGGAAAACCCATCGCCAAACCAATCACTCTCGCCGAAATCAAATCCCGCAAGCTTTTCGCCAGCTCGCCCCTCGTGCGCATCGGCCGCCTCTCCGTCGTCCCGCTCTCCGCCGAACAATACGAATCCCTAGCCGGCAAGTGACCGTACCCGCCGAAATCCTCTCCACGCCGCGCCTGAAACTCCGGCATTTGTCCATCCAGGATGCCGCCTTCATCCTCGAGCTCCTGAACGAAAAACCATTCCTGAAAAACATCGGCGATCGACGCGTAAGAAATCTCGCCGACGCCGAGGCCTACATCACGAACGGCCCAATCGCGAGCTACCGAAAATTCGGGTTTGGCCTCTACGTAGTCGAACGGAAGGAACCAGCAAAACTGATCGGAATTTGCGGCCTGCTCAAACGCGAATATCTCGACGACGTCGACCTCGGTTTCGCGCTCCTCCAAGAATTCTATGGCCAGGGCTACGCCCACGAATCCGCCGCGGCCGTAATGCACTACGCCCGAAACACGCTAGGCCTGAAGCGCATCGTAGCCACCACCAAGCCTCACAACCGCGACTCCGAAAAACTGGAAAAACTCGGCTTCACTTCGAAAAAATGATCCAAACGCCGCAAAGCGACACCGAGTCCAACCTTTTTTCCGCGGAACCCTGATTTTGCTTTGGGTTTTTGCTTCGGGACTTGTTTTGCTTCGTTTTGCGTTGGATTTTGCTTTGTGCTGCTTCGGTTCACGTTGTCATCCCGACAGAGGCGCGGCCGCACTTGCCGCGCCGACGAGGGGATCTCTCTTCGATGTCAGCCCCTACCAAAACTTCCACGCCAAAACAAAAAGGCGGCAAATCTCTCGATTCGCCGCCTCAAAAAAAAACACGCAAACTACGCGCGTCAGTCCCCCAAAGCCGCCGCCGAAGCCGCGCCATAAAAACTGAACCACGGCTTCGCCGCCTTCAATCGCGCATTCACATTGTTAATATTCTTCACGCCTTCGTCGTTCAACCACGCTTCCAGCGCCTTCCCACCCTGCTTGGCGTACACCGGAATTCCTTCCTTCCAGGTCGCCCGGCCGCACAACACGCCCGAAAATTCCACGCCCGAATCCGCGGCCAGTTCCAGCGTCTCCAAAAACACGTCGTTGTTCACGCCCGCCGACAAATAAATGAACGGCTTTTTCGCCGACTGCGCCGCCTTCCGGAAATATTCCTTGGCCTGATCCCGCGTGTATGCCGATTCGCCCTTGCAGGCCTTCGATCCGGCCACGAACGCCATGTTCACCGGCACTTCGACCTTCAGCACGTCCACCGCGTACTGCGGCTTGGAAAATTCTTCCATGCTTTTCGCCACGATTTCCGGCTTCTGCTTCGCGTATTCAATTCCCTTTTCGTCGCCGTTCTCCACATACCCGACAAATTCCAAAAAGAACGGAATGTCTGCCGCGATGCACTCGCCGCCAATGCGTTCCACCCAGGCGTGCTTGATGTTATTCACCTCGGGCGGATCAAACGGCGTGTAGTACAACAAAATCTTCACGCAGTCCGCGCCCACTTCCTTCAACCGCAGCGCCGACCAGATATCGAGCAAATCTGGCAAACGTCCCGGCCGCGTGTTGTCGTAACCGCTGTTCTCGTACGCCAGCAGCAATCCCGCATTCTTCGACCGCGCCTTGGCCGCGCCCAATCCATATTCCGGATCCAGCAAAATCGCGCTGGCGTGCGGCGTCAAAACCTTGGTCACAATGGTCTTGAACTCTTCCAGCATCTCCGCCGGCACATCTTTCTTATCCACGCCCTTTTCTTTGGCGATCGCGCTCTTCAGCGAGCCGCGCTGGTCCATGGCCGCCGCCGCGATCACGCCGCGCTCGTCCGACACCGCCGTCATGCCCTTCTTTTTGCCAGGAGTAATCTTCATCTATGCCTCCCCAGGATAGGAGCTGTCTTAATTCGCGCTGCATTTTAGCATGGGACCCAGCCGAAAAACGCCGCCGCCGTGGCCTCCAGCGGCGAAAACTGCACACCCAACACAAAGGGGATTACAAAGTGACGACGTGATGCTGGTTCGCGCACGCCGCCACAAATTCCAGCACCGGATTCGGTTCATGCACGCCCATCTGTGCCAGATCCGAATCGCCATTCGCTTCATCCACTAGCGCATCCGCGATCGGCCCGATCTGCGACAAACCATCCAGAAGTTCGGCGCCGTACGTCGCCAGCCAGGGCAGCGCCGACAGCGTCCGTTCCTGCAACTCGTGATGCGGGTAAATCGAATCAAAAATCATTTTCTCTTTGCGATCCAGCACGTCATTGCGCAAGCTTTCCGCTCGCCCGGCCTTGGCTTTCAACGTCGTGAATTGATGCAGGATTTTCTGCTCCGCCAATTCCAGCGAACCCGCCAGGCTCGCGTCCAGCTTCGAAATCGGCTCGCGGTACGCCGCCAGCAATTCCTGCAACGCGATCTCGTCTTTCTCGAATTTCTCCGCCAGCGCCGCCGGCAGAAATTTCTCTTCCATTCGCCGGCGCACGTGCTGCCGTCCGCGCATCACATCGCGAAAACTCAGTTCGAATTTCTTCAATATCCGGTCCATGCCCGGCTCAATCACCGTAAAACTGGCCCGCGGCAAAATCGCCGGCATGCGTCCCAGTAATTTCTGGTACACCACTTCGGCCTGGGCCATGTACGCCACTTCCGCCGGCCCACCCACATACGCCGCCGTCGGCAGCAAAGTATCCTGCACGATCGGCCGCAGCAGCACGCTGGGCGTAAACGCAACCGGCGTCGCCGCAATCGCCGCCCGCAATTCCTCCGCCGTGAACGTCGCCGAACCCGCCTGAAATTTTCCGGCGCGCGCCCGCAACGGTTCGCGAATTCCGTCCACGTTGTAGAACAGCAGCGTCGATTCCGCGGCGACCTTCACCTGCGCGTGCAATCCGCCGTTCTCCAGTTCCTTCGATCGCGTCATCAGCAAATCGCGCAGCGCGTCCGACTCCTCCAGCGCCCGCCGGTACACCGGCGCCGCCAGTTGATGCAGCTTCGCATCCAGCGGGTCGATGAACACAATCCCGCGACCTGCCAGGAGCCGCGCCATCAATTTTCCAAACGCCGACCCGTACGTGTCGCCCGGCGTGTAGGATTCCCGCAGCGCCGCCGCCATCTTTTCCGCGTCCGGCCCTTCCAATTTCCCGATCGCGTCCCCGACCAGCGCGCTAATCCCGTCGCCCAGCAGAATTTCGCCGACCCGTCGCCCTTCGCTGCCGTGCGTCGCCGCTAATTTAAATTCCGCCAGCCCATCCCGCGTGTTCCACGCCGCGTGATTGATTTCCGCCAGGTCGTGATCTTCTGTGGCCAGCCAAAAAACCGGCACGGCATCGATACATCGCCGCGTCAATTCCGCCGCATAACTCGCCGCTGTGATCGCCTTGAACAAACTATAGGCCGGCCCGCCGAACAATCCGACCTGCTGCCCGGTCACAATCGCCACCGCGCCATTCGCCATGCGCTCCAGATTTTTTTCCGTCGCCGCCTCCGTCACTCCGCCCGGAGCAAATCGCCGGTTCTGCGTGCGCAAAACTTCCACCACGCCTTGCCGCACCGCGGGATCCAAATTCACTTTGCCCGCAGCCGCACACACGCCCTCGATGTCCGGCCGATACGCGTAGTACTTCGCCACGTGCTCGAAATCGTCCAGAAAAGCCGAATAGATCTTCGTCGTCTGCGGAATTTCACGGAAGGAAATGCAGTGCGGTTCCATCGCCAGGGTCATGACGCCCACGCCTTGCAACAGCAACAGCCGCAGCCCGCGGCGCCACTCATCACGCCCGCCAAACAACTCACCGGTTTGTGATCTCGCTCTACCAAGTGACACCCAAGGACTTGCCCGTTGGACGTTTGCCCAGCCCCAACGTCTCGCCCCGCCTCAAATTTTCAGGAATTCGCCAGCCAGTTGTTCTCTACTACTGATGCGCTGGCTGCTGCGCAAGATTCGCCAGCATCGCCTCGATTTCGTGTTTCGCGGCGAGACTCAACGGCAGCAGCGGAGGGCGCGTCGGGCCGCCATAGTACCCCTGCCGGTCCATCGCGTATTTCAGGCCGGAAAGCCCGGCCTGCGAACCAAATATTTTCGCCGGCGCCACCAGGTTTTGCGCCAATTCCTGCGCTTTTTCGCGCTGGCCCGCGCGCGCCGCCTGAAAGATCCCGACGCACAATTCCGGAAACGCGTTGGCCACCGCCAGAATCGCGCCCACCGCGCCCACTTCCAGCGACTCAAACAAAATCGTTGGCCAGCCTATCAGCGTCTGAAAAGTTTCCGGCGCAGCCTCCACATTCTGCCGCACGCCGTCCACGTCTCCGGAACTGTCCTTCATCCCCACAATATTCGGATGCTTCGCCACCCGCGCCACCAGCGTCGCCTCAATCTTGATGTGCGTATAAATCGGCACCGCATACAGCAGCACCGGAATTTTCGCCGCGTCCGCCACCCGCAAATAATGTTCCGCCAGCAGATCGTCATTCACCGCCGGCTTATAAAAACTCGGCGTGCGCACCAAAGCCGCGGCATACCCCAGTGCCGCCGCGCGGTTCGTATGCACAATCGTCTCGGCCGTCGATTCCGCGCCCGTCCCGGCAATCAGAATCTTCTCCGGCGCCGCAGCCGCCTTCACCGTTTCCCAAATTTTGTAAACTTCTTCCCACAGCAGCAAAACCGATTCGCCCGTAGACCCATTCGACGCGTACCCGGCCAACCCAGTCTTGTTGTACAACGCGACATTGCTGCGAATCCGCGCATGATCGACACTTCCATCCGCGGCAAAAGGAGTAGTAAGCGGTGCAAAAATTCCGTGTAGTTTCACGTCCGGCATTTTACCTCAAAGCCGTCCGCGCAGCACGTACGGCCACGCCGCCACAATCCATGTCAGCACCCTGGGCCGCGCCGTATCCACGAGCAACATCCAGCCATATCTAAAAAATTGTCATCCCGAAGCGCAGCGAGGAATCCGCTTTTTAGCAGCGTCACGGCAGAAACAATCGCGAAGAAAACCGAAACGAGGAATATCTTTCGTCAGGGCACGGCTTCAGCCATGCCAAAAAAGACGCCGTCGTCGCCCTACCGCTTGCGCGCTTTCTGCCCAAGCCTTCGTAACCCTCGCCACAAGCGATCCGTCATCGCGCCTTCCGTCAGCGCCCCTACGACCGCTCCGCCGACGCATTCGCCTTCCGCGCGTGCAAATCCTGCAACGCCGCCACTTCCACCTTATGCCCCGCCATCGCGCGAATCCCGCGCGCCGCCGCACTCGCCGCCGACAGCGTCGTAATGCACGGAATGTTGTAACGCACCGCCGCGCGCCGGATCGATTTCTCGTCGTAAAACGATTCCCGCCCCAGCGGCGTATTAATGACCAGATCCACCTTCGCGGTTTTAATCAGGTCCACAATATTCGGCCGCCCTTCATTCACCTTGTACACCGACTCCACTTCAATCCCCGCGCTCGCCAGCGCCGCCGCCGTCCCGCGCGTCGCCACCACCTTCAATCCCGCCGCCAGCAAATCCTGCACCACAAACGCCACATGCCGCTTGTCGTGATCGTTCACGCTCAAGAACACCGTCCCCTGCTGCGGCAACCGCTGCCCCGCCGCCAGTTGCGCCTTCGCAAACGCCAGTCCGAACGTCGACGAAATTCCCATCACCTCGCCCGTCGACCGCATCTCCGGCCCCAGAATCGTATCCACGCCGCGAAACTTGTTGAACGGAAACACCGGCGATTTCACCGCATAAAAATTCCGCACCGCCAGTTCCATCACTCCGTTGATTTTCGTGTACGGCAAATTCAAATCGCGCAATTTCCGCCCGGTCATCAACCGCGCCGCCACTTTCGCCAGCGGCACGCCGGTCGCCTTGCTCACATAAGGAATCGTCCGTGACGCCCGCGGATTCACTTCCAGCACGTACACCGTGTCGCGCTGGATCGCATACTGTACGTTCATCAGCCCGACCACGTTCAACGCGCGCGCCAGCTTCGTCGTGTATTCGCGAATCTTCTCCAGAATCGACGGCTTCAGCGTCACCGACGGCAGCACGCACGAAGAATCTCCCGAATGGATCCCCGCCTCTTCAATGTGCTCCATGATTCCGGCGATCAGCACGTCCTCGCCATCCGCCAGCGCGTCCACGTCCACTTCCGTCGCATCTTCCAGGAACTGATCGATCAGAATCGGCCGCTTCGCATCCGAAAGCCCGCCAATCATGGTCGCCTGCGTCACATACTCCTCGACCGTCTTCAAATCGTAGGCGATCACCATCGCCCGCCCGCCCAGCACATAACTCGGCCGCACCAGCACCGGCAATCCAATTTCGTTCGCCAGCGCCACGGCTTCCTGCGGCGCGAACGCGCTGCCGTTCTTCGGCGTCGGAATCTTCAGTTCCTCGAGCAGCGCTCCGAAGCGCCGCCGATCCTCGGCGAGATCAATCGATTCCGGCGCCGTTCCGATAATCTGCGCGCCATTTTTCTTCAACTCCAGCGCCAGGTTCAGCGGCGTCTGCCCGCCAAACTGCACGATCACGCCCTGCGGCTTCTCGACATCCAGAATCGCCAGCACGTCTTCCAGCGTCAATGGTTCGAAATATAAACGGTCCGACGTGTCGTAATCCGTCGAAACCGTTTCCGGATTGCAATTCACCATGATCGTTTCGAATCCATCTTCTTTCAGCGCGAACGACGCGTGGCAGCAGCAATAATCAAACTCGATTCCCTGCCCGATGCGGTTCGGCCCGCTGCCCAGAATCACCACTTTGGGCCGGTCCACCGCCGCCGCCTCATCTTCTTCTTCGTAGGTCGAATAAAGATACGGCGTGAACGATTCGAATTCCGCCGCGCAGGTGTCCACCCGCTTAAATACCGGTCGCACGCCCAGTTCTTTCCGCCGCGCGCGCACGCTAGCCGCTTTAACGTTCCACAATTTCGCGATCTCTTCGTCGCTCGCGCCGGAACGTTTCGATTCCAGCAGCAATTCCGCCGAGCATTTGCTCAAGGTGGTCGCCGCCACGCGCCGATCCACCTCGAGCATTTCCTGTAATTGCTGAATGAACCAGGGATCGATCTTGGTCAGGTCGCAGACTTCTTCACTGGACATCCCGCGTTCCAGCGCTTCGAACAGCCAGTGCAGCCGGTCCGGCCCCGGCACGTGCAATTTTTCGCGCAGCAAGACGATGGTCACTTCCGCGGGCGGCCGCCAGGCGGAACTCGGTTCCAGCGACCGGATTGCCTTGCACAGCGCTTCCTGGAACGTACGCCCGATCGCCATCACTTCGCCGACGGATTTCATCTGGGTCGAAAGCGTGGTATCGGCGCCCGGAAATTTTTCGAATTGCCACTTCGGAATTTTGGCGACCACGTAATCGATGGTCGGCTCGAACGAGCATGGCGTCTTCTTGGTGATATCGTTCGGAATTTCATCCAGCGTCATGCCCACGGCCAGTTTCGCCGCGATTTTCGCGATGGGAAACCCAGTCGCCTTGCTGGCCAGCGCCGAACTGCGTGAAACGCGCGGGTTCATTTCGATCACGGTCATGCGTCCGGATTCCGGATCGACCGCGAATTGAATATTTGATCCGCCGGTTTCGACCCCCACTTCGCGAATAATCGCCGCCGCCGCGTCCCGCATCCGCTGATATTCCTTGTCGGTCAGCGTCTGCGCCGGCGCCACCGTAATCGAATCGCCGGTGTGAATCCCCATCGGGTCGAAATTTTCAATCGTGCAGATCACCACAAAGTTGTCACGGTGGTCCCGCATCACTTCCAGCTCGTATTCCTTCCAGCCCAGCACCGATTCTTCGATCAACGCCTGATGCACCGGACTCGCATCCAACGCCCGCGCAATCAAATCCGCAAATTCTTCGCGGTTGTAAGCAATCGACCCGCCCGTGCCCCCCAAAGTAAACGAAGGTCGAATCACCACCGGATACCCGAGCTGATCCGCCAGCCGCACCGCGTCCGGCACGGTCGTCACCACTTCCGAGGCCGGCACCTCGAGCCCCAATCGACGGCACACATCCTTAAACAACAGCCGGTCTTCCGCAATCTTGATCGCGCTCAAAGACGCGCCAATCAACTTCACCCCATACTTTTCCAGAATCCCAGCCTCTGCCAATTCCACCGCCAGATTCAAACCGGTCTGCCCGCCCACGGTAGGCAACAGCGCATCCGGCCGCTCCGCCGCAATAATCGCCTCGAGATATTCCTTCGACAGCGGCTCAATGTACGTCCGATCCGCCGTCTCCGGATCCGTCATCACCGTCGCGGGATTCGAATTGACCAGCACCACTTCGTAGCCCTCGGAGCGCAAGGCCTTGCACGCCTGCGTCCCGGAATAATCAAACTCGCACGCCTGCCCAATAATGATCGGCCCAGACCCAATGATCAAAATCTTCTTAATGTCAGTTCGCTTCGGCATCAGCCCTCAAAATCTCCGCACATCTGCAATGTTCGTGCAACACCAACCCAACCACACTCCGACTCTGCCGTCGGCCGTCGCATTTCGTCAGGGCACCGCATTAGCCATGCCGCATCGCCGACCCCGGGCTCAGGGGTTTTAACCCGTGCCCTGACGAAAACCAACTTCTACTTCCCCGCCTCCATCATCTCCACAAACTGCCCAAACAAATATCTCGCGTCATGCGGCCCCGGCGACGCCTCCGGATGATATTGCACGCTAAAAAGCGGCACCGACCGATGCCGCATTCCCTCATTCGTATGGTCATTCAAATTCACGTGCGTAATTTCCACCTCGCTCGACGGCAACGATTCCGGATCCACGCAAAATCCATGGTTCTGCGACGTAATCTCCACCTTCTTCGTCAGCAAATTCTGCACCGGATGATTCGCGCCGTGATGCCCGAACTTCAACTTGAACGTCTTCCCGCCCAGCGCCAGCCCGCACAATTGATGCCCCAGGCAAATTCCGAAAATCGGCACGCGCCCCACCAATTTCCGAATATTCGAAACCGCGTAATGAATCGGCTCCGGATCCCCCGGCCCATTCGACAAAAACACCCCGTCCGGTTTCAACGCCAGCACATCTTCCGCGGAAGTCTGCGCCGGCACCACGGTCACGTCGCAGGCGTGATCCACCAGCAAGCGCAAAATGTTCTGCTTAATCCCGAAATCGTAGGCCACCACCCGATGCCGCCCGCGCTTCCCGCCTTCCGCGTCCGCCAAAATCGGCGAAGCAATTCCGATCGACCCTTCCTTCCACTCGTACTTCTTCGCCGCACTCACCCGGCTCGCGAGTTCCTGCCCGGCCATCGTGGGCAACGCCTTCGCGTCCATAATCAACTTCTCCGCCGGCGTCTCATCCGTGGCCACCATGCCGCGCAGCGCGCCGAATTGCCGCAAATGCCGCACCAGCGCGCGCGTATCCATATCCCAAATCACCGGCACGCCGTGCCGCTCCAGATATTTCTGCGCCGTCTCGGTCGACCGCCAGTTCGACGACAGCGCCGAAAATTCGCGCACCACCAGCCCTTCGATGTACGGCTTGGGAGATTCCTCGTCGTCAATATTTGCGCCGACGTTGCCAATGTGGGGATAAGTCAGACAAACAATCTGGCCGGAATAGCTGGGGTCGGTGAAAACTTCCTGGTAACCGGTGAGGCTGGTATTAAAAACGACTTCTCCGCCGCGGCGCGTTCGCGCGCCGGCCGCACGGCCGTTAAATACTCTTCCGTCTTCCAGCGCGAGAATCGCGCGCCCTGCCTGCTGCTGCGTCAGTGTGTCCTCCAACTTTCGTCATCGTGATGCCGCGTTTACCGTGTACGAGGAGGTCAGCGAACCAAAATGATCCGCCGGCCAATAAGCAAAAACCGCCTTGCCATAAATGTACGGCCGCCCCACCGGACCAAACACCCGCGAATCGTTCGAACTGTCGCGGTGATCGCCCATCACAAAATAATTTCCCACCGGAATCTGCACCGGCCCGTAATTCGATCCGTCCAAATACATCGCCGGAACGTAGGGCTCGCCCAGCTCCCTCGCATTTACATATAAACGTCCGCCGCGAATTTCAATCGTCTCGCCCGGCAAACCGATCACCCGCTTGATAAAGGATTTCGAACGGTCGAGAGGATACCAGAAAACCACCACGTCGCCGCGCTCGATCGGCTCAAACCGGTACACAAATTTGTTGATGAAAATCCGCTCCTGATCCGTCAGCAACGGAGCCATGCTGGTCCCTTCCACTTTCACCGGCTGGTACAGAAAAATAATAATGACCAGCGCCAAGCCCAGCGCCACCGCTAAATCGCGCGTCCAGCTGCGCAATTCCCGCCGCAATTGGGGCAATGAACTATTTTCGTTGGGGAGAATTGGTTCCGGCTGAGGAGTTTCTGACATTCTCTGCTCAAATATTTATAACACGCCGACCGCTAACCCGCCAATAGCCCTGAAATCTGACCACGACCATCTCTCTATTCAGTCTCGGCCACCAATAAAACAGTTGTCATCCCGAAGCGCAGCGCGGGATCTGCTTCTTACGCTCCGACGCCTCGTAGTAGCCTCATCAAAATCACCGCAAAGAACCCGTCAACACCATCGCCCACTCGCCTCACGACCCCAACGCAAAACTCACGCTAGCCAAGCCCGCTACCACCGCCGTCTCCGTCCGCAATATCAAATGTCCCAGCGACGCCCCCGCAAATCCCGCCGCGCCCGCAGCCGCAACCTCGCCATCCGTCCAGCCGCCCTCCGGCCCAATCGCCAGCGCCACAGCATTAGACGTCTTCCCCCGCAACACGTTTCGCAAAGGCTCCGCCTCACTCCGCTCCGAAAGCAAAATCTTGCACTCCGCCTCACCGCTAGCCGCAAACGCTTTCTCCGCCGTAATCACCGCGCCGAATTTTGGCGCGCTCACCCGCCGCGACTGCTGCGCCGACTCCACCAAAATCTTCTCCCACCGCTCTCGCCGTTTCTCCGCCGCCGCCACCAAAGCCTTGTCACTCCGCGCCGCCGCCATCGGCACGATATTCGCCACGCCCAATTCCGTAGCCTTCTCCAAGCACCACTCAAACCGATCGAATTTCACTAAGGCAATCAGCAAATCCACCCGCAGCCTAGATTCCGGCACCACCACCGGCTCAACCAACGAAAACTCAATCCGGTTCTCCCCGCGCTTCAGCATCCCCAGACTCTCCACCCGCGCCAGCCACACGCTAGCCCCATCGCTCAACTCGCATAACTGCCCAAGCTCCGCCCGCAAAACGCGCCCCAAATGCTCCGCCGCGTCCCCGCGCAAAGTCGCCGTCGCACCCTCAAATTGTTCAACGAAAAATCGCCGCCGCACGGACAGATTGTATCCGGAGCACTTCAAACCAGGAAGGAACTAAGCAGAAACGAACACCGCAGGCTAGCATCAGCAAAACTCAAAACCGCACTTGACGTCATCCTGAGCACAGCGAAGGATCTCAACCATTCCAATCCCGCGCCGGCCAAAACGCTCGTCGCCCGGCTCTCAACGCGACGCAATCCAAACTCCTACCCGAAAATATCCTTCACCTTGTCAAAAAATGTCGAATTCCTCTCCGCCGGCTTATTCTCGACCTTCATCGTCGCGCCCAACTGCTCCAAAATCCGCCGCTGCTCCCGCGACACCTTCGCCGGCACCACCACGCGTATCGAGATGTACATATCCCCGCGCCCGCCATGCGGATTCGGCAAGCCCTTCGCCTTCTTCCGGAAAATTTGCCCGGACTGCGTCCCTTCCGGAATTTCCAAATCCTCGTCGCCCTTCAGCGTCGCCACTTTGATCTTCGCGCCCAACGCCGCCTGCGCAAAACTGATCGGAATCTCGCAAATCAAATCCGACCCGCGCCGCTCGAAAAACGCGTGCTCCTTTACTTCCAGAAAAATATAAAGATCCCCCGCCGGCCCGCCATTGATCCCCGGCTCGCCCTGCCCCTGCATCCGCAAACGCGTCCCCGAATCCACGCCCGCCGGCACGCCCACTTCCAGCGTGCGTTCGCGCTCGATGCGCCCCTGCCCGCGGCAATCCAGGCACGCATCCTTAATCACTTGCCCCGCGCCCTGGCACGCCGGGCATGTCCGCGTAATTGAAAAAAATCCCTGCGAGTACGCCATCTGCCCGCGCCCCGCGCAAGTCCGGCAAGTCGTCGTCCCCGTCCCGGGCTTCGACCCGGTTCCCTTGCACGTCTCGCAAATTTCATTCCGCGCTAATTTGATTTTCGAACTGACGCCGGTTGCCGCTTCTTCAAACGTCAGCGTCATGTCGTAACGCAAATCCGCCCCGCGCTGCCCGCGCGCCCCCCGTCCCCCGCGACGCCGCCCGCCGCCCAGCACATCGTCAATTCCAAAAAGATCGCCGAGAATATCCTGAAACTCTTCAAAAATTGTCGCGTTGATCCCCGAATCAAATCCGCGGCTCCCCAACCCCGCCGCGCCATACCGATCGTAAATCGGCCGCTTCTGCGGATCGGACAGCACCGCATACGCCTCCGCCGCCAGCCGGAAATTATGCTCCGCCTCATCCTTATTATTTGGATTGCGATCCGGATGCCACTGCAGCGCCGCCTTGCGGTACGCCGACTTGATCTGCTCCGCCGAAGCGTCGCGCTCCACGCCCAGAATTACGTAAAAGTCCGATGTATTCGCTGCCGCCATAATTTCGATTTTTCTCTTTGAATTGGAATTAGCGGCTCAACCTGCCGCTTAAGAATTGGATTCGCAAAACTCCGATACGACTCCGCTGAGAATCTTTGTAGGTCTTGGCTTCAGCCCCCACAAAAAAACACCCCGAAGCCACTGGGCTTTAGCCCCTGAAGTTCCTTACTCACTCCCCCGGCTAATTCGCCCGCCCCGCCGAAACCCGCACCATCGCCGGACGCAGCACCCGCCCCTGAAACATATACCCCGGCTGCATCTCCCCCACCACCACGCCTTCCGCCTGATCCGAATTCTCCACGCTCTCGATCGCGTGATGCAGATTCGGATCAAACTCCTTCCCCTTCGTATCGATTCGCTCCAGCCCCTGTTTCGCCAACCCATTCCACATCTGCGTGCGAATCATTTCAAAACCTTTTCGATAATCCGCATTCTCCGGCGAAACCGGCCCGGCCAGCGCGCGATCAAACGCGTCCAGCACCGGCAACATCTGCTCGATCGTCACTTCAATCCCGCGCTGCCGGTCCTGCGCCTTTTCTTTTTCCACGCGCTTCTTGAAATTCTCGAAATCCGCCTGCCGCCGCACCAGCGTGTCCATCATTTCCTGTCTTTCAGCCTGCAGCTTCTGCATCGCGTCGCCGACGAACCCCTCGCCGGAAACAATCTCCGGTCCGCCCACTCCCTCCGGATTCGTATCGGGCGTAATGGAGTCCTTCGCCGCGCCCGCCGCAGCCGCATTCGGTTCCGCACTGGAATTTCGTTTATGGCTTGCCACGGATCTCAACTCCCCTGTCGTTCTTCCGAAAATATTTGCGCCATGAACGCCACCGCCGTAATCACCCGGTCGTAATGCATGCGCATCGGCGCCAGTATCCCCAGCGTCCCCTGCGCCTGGTCTTTAGATGAATACGACGCCGAAACGATGGCCAGGTGTTTCCCTTCATTCGAAATCTTATCCAGTCCCAATTCCACATGCACCGGCTCCGGCGATTCGATGCACCCGCTCAGCAGCGCAATCAAGCGGTCCTTTTCATCAATCGCTTCCAGCAATTCCCGCAGCTGCTCCGGATTCGTGAAATCCGGCGATGACGCAATCTGCGCCGCGCCATCCACATAAATTTTCCGCTCGCCCGCGTCGCCCAAAATACTCGGATCGCACAACAGCAGCGCATCATTCGCCAATTGCCCGTAACGCTCGCGATCCATCTCCAATTGCTTCCGCAAATCCGCGCGCATCGCTTCCAGCGTCCAACCCACGTAGTGCCGGTTCAAATAATCCGCGGTGCGGTCCAAATCTTCTTGCCGGAACGGCCGCTCCGGCCGGATCAATTTGTCCCGCGTATTATTTCCCGCCGAAATCAGCACCACCAGCACGCGCCCATCCGGCAGCAGTAGAAATCGAATATGCTCCACCACCGCGCTCGCCAGCGGCGGGGAAATAAATATTCCTAGCCCGCGCGAAACCGCCGCCAGCACCTGGCTGGCCCGCTCCATCACCGCTTCCGGAGTCTGCGCTGCTTCCAGCTCCCGCCGGATCCACAGCCGGTCTTCCGGGCTCGCCGTCGCCTGCGCCGTCACCTGCTCCACAAAAAAACGATACGCCGCCGCCGTCGGCACACGCCCCGCGGAAGTGTGCGGCTGGTACAGCAAACCTTCATCTTCCAGATCCGCCATCACATTGCGAATCGTCGCCGAACTCAGCGCTTCCACATGCCGCCGCGCCACGCTGCGCGATGAAACCGGCTCGCCCGTTTCGATGTACACCCGCACCAGTTCCGTCAAAATCTGCTGGTTGCGTTTTGATTGCAGAACCGTAGGGCTCATAGACTCTCTTAACATCCGGCGGGACCACCATTAACCGGCTCGTTTCGCCACTAGCGCGCACGTTATCCGTATCTCCAGTTTAGTCGCTGCGCCGAAAGCCGTCAACGCAGCCCTAAAATCCCGGCGCGGACTGTATACCGATCGCAAATAGCCAGCCTCTCCCAATCCCCCGCACTTCAACCGCATATCGTCCCCGCATGAATTTTCGGTAAAGGGAACTTGCACGCCAGTTCTACGTATCATATTGTGTTGTCGCCTTGGGGTGAAACTGCGGCCGCCTTGCCTGTAGCACCGCCGAAGATTCTGGAGGAAGCATGCGACTCGCCGGACTTTCCTGCGTCATTTTGGGCTGCGCCATTTTCAGCGGCATGTCGAGCGCGCCGCTCTTCGCGCAGGCTGCCGCCGGCCCGCTGCTCTCCCATCCCGCTCCCGTCGCGCCCTCCGACGAAAAAACTCTCTCCGTCCGCATTGTGGCCTACACCATCGACGCCAAACTCGACCCCACCAAGCACGTCATCGACGCCACCGAAACCCTCACCTACCGCAACCTGACCGGAAAGCCGCAGCAAACTTTTCCTTTCCACATGTATCTCAACGCCTTCCAGCCGCAGTCCACATTTATGACTGAAGTCCGCCGCGCCGGCACGCGCGGCAGCGGACCAGATACCGCCTGGGATCCGAAACATTTCGGCGCGATCACCATGGAAAAGCTCGAAGCCGAAGGCAGCGGCGACCTCACCTCCAAGATGGCGTTCATCCATCCCGACGATAACAACACCGAAGATCGCACCGTGTTTCAGGTCACCCTCGACAAACCCGTCGCTCCCGGTTCCTCGGTAACATTTCATATGACCTTCCGCGACCAACTTCCGGAAGTCGTCGAACGCACCGGTTACAAACACGACTTCGATATGGTCGGCCAATGGTTCCCCAAAGTCGGCGTCTGGTGGAAAGACGCCTGGAACTGCCACCAGTTCCACGCCAATTCCGAATTCTTCGCTGACTTCGGCACTTTCGACGTTAAGATCACCGTCCCGCAAAATGAAATTGTCGGAGCCGGCGGCGATCTGGTTTCCAGCCATCCCAATTCCGATGGCACTAAGACCCTCGCCTACCATTCGGAAGACGTTCACGATTTTTCCTGGGCGGCGAGTCCGAGCTTCACTGAGAAAAACGATAGCTGGGACGGTCCCAACGGTCCGGTCGCTATTCACATCCTGATGTCCCCCGGCCACATGGCCACTTATCCGCGTTACCTCAGCAACTTGAAAGGCACGCTGCAGCTCTTCAACGACTGGTATGGACCGTACGCCTACGACCGCATCACCCTGATCGATCCCCCTCACGGTGGTCTCGACGCCGGTGGTATGGAATACCCCACCTTGATCACCGCCGGCACCGCCTGGGATATGCCCAAAGGCTTGCTCGCGCCCGAAGGCGTCACTGAGCATGAATTCGGTCATCAATATTGGTACGGCATGGTCGCCACCAACGAATTCGAAGAAGCCTGGCTCGACGAAGGCATCAATAGCTACACCGAAGTAAAAGTCATGGACGCGCTCTACGGGAAAAATACCTCGACCATGGCTTGGAGTTTCGCGCAGATGGGCGAACATGGCCAACAACGCGCCGGCTACCTGGGCAGTGACGACAGCGACGCCATCGCCCAGTTCGCCTGGAAATATCGCAACAGCAATTCCTACGGCGCCATTACCTACGGCAAGACCGCCACCATGCTCGCCACGCTCGAACAAGTCATCGGCGAAGATACCTTGCGCCAGGCCATTCACACCTACTTCATGCGCTACCGTTTCACTCATCCCACCGGCACGGACTTCCTCAAAACAATTGAAGAAGTTTCCGGAAAAGATCTGAAGTGGTATTTCGATCAGGCCGTCTACGGCACCAATGTTTTCGATTATGAAATCGACGATGCCCATTCCGATCCGCTGAAATGGTGGGATACCTCCATGGCCCATCCCAAGCCGGCCGACGGAATTTACCGCACCTACGTCACCGTCCGCCGCAAAGGCGATTTCATCTTCCCGGTCGACCTCGAAGTTAAATTCGACGACGGCACCACCGCCACCGAGCATTGGGACGGAAGAGATCGCTGGTTCCGCTACCAGTACGACCGCAAGGCGCAGATCGTCTCCGCCGAAATCGACCCGCAGACTCAGTTGTATCTGGATCGTAATTTCTTCAACAACAGTTATGTCGAGCAAGGCGATGCTCGCGCCACCCACAAATTTCGCAATCTGTGGGTTTTCGTCAGCGAGTGGCTCTCGCAGTTGCTCGCCTGGCTGACCTAGAAAACCGAAACCGGACGGAATCGAGCGGAGGACGAACGCAATGGATCGAGCGAATTACGGAAATTCGATAAGCGGCGCGGGCCTGGTCTGGAAATGGCAGCGCCTGCTGTGGTGGATCTTCGCCCTCAACCTGGTCTTCGCGTTTTTCGCCACCCAGGGCATGGTCGACCGGCTCGGTCCCGCGCTCGATCACAGCAAAGCCTCGCAATATTTCGTGCACGGCTTCGACGTCTCGCAAATGGCCGCGCTTGCCAGCCAACCCGATTCCCCGCTCGAATTCCAGGGTCCGACGGTTATTCACTTCTCGATCGTCTTCATGATCCTGATGCTCTTCTTTACCGGCGGAATTCTGGCGACCTACGTTCGCGACGAACGACCCGCCGCCGGAATTTTCTTTGAAAGCTGCGGCTATTATTTTTGGCGCTTCGTCCGCTTGCTGATTTATATGCTGATCGTATTTCTGCCCATCGGCGGCCTCGTCGCGCTCGCCAGCATGATGTACAGCCGCATCGACGATCGTTCGATCTCACCCTACTCCGCGGTTCATTTCTTCCTGGCCGCCGCCGTCGTAATTTTGTTCCTGCTGATCGTCATTCGCATCTGGTTCGATATGGCCCAGGTCATCGCCGTCGCCGAAGACGAAAAGCGCATGCACAAAGCCCTGCGCCTCGCCTTCAGCCTCTTCTTCCGCAATTTCTTCTCACTGCTTTGGATTTATCTCCGTGCCGCCGTCGTGGCCTGCCTCATCGTCGGGCTCTGCCTGTACTTCTGGATGAAGAAATTGCCTCCCGAAGCAACGCTCGTCGCCTTTCTACTCAGCCAGTTCATGCTGGTCGTCTGGATCGCCGCCCGCCTCTGGCAACGAGCCAGCGAATCCGCCTGGTATCGCCGCCACGCCCCAGTAGTGGCCCAGGAACCAGCGTGGACTCCGCCGCCAGTAATCGCCCCCATCGCCATGCCCGACCCCGAACCCTACACCCCACCCACAACATAAGAAAAATGTTCGAGTCTGCCTGACACGACCGGCGCGTCTACCAATTGTCGACCGAGTGTTTTGCGCGTCATTCTGAGCGCAGCGAAGAATCTCGCTTTTGTCCCCACTCACGACGATCGATCCGCTTCCTCGCCGAACGAACGAATCGCACTCACCGGCAGTTGGCCGTCATCCAGAGGAGCGCAGCGACGAAGGACCTCTCTTCGATGTCACCCGCTCCAAGTTGCTCTCCCGTACACGCATAATCCGCGTACTCCTGCGCGTCCACCCATCAGCCATGTAAACTAAACACGCCGTCGGAGGAACCTGTTGTCCGATCCACGTCTTGAATATTCCAACCGTCTCGAATCCCACCTGAAATCCGCCGACGCCCAAGAACGAAATCACCGCCGCTTCGGCAATTTCAAACTAGCCACGATCGCAGCCGGAATCGCGACAGCCTGGCTCTCCCTCCATTCCAAAATGTTCACTCCGTACTGGATCCTAGCGCCCGTAGCCATCTACGCCGCTCTCGCGATCTTCCACGAATTCACTCTCCGCGCGAAAGCCCGCGCCGAATCCGCGGCCGCTTTCTACCAGCGCGGCCTCGCCCGCATCGAAGACCTCTGGCCCGGCCACGGCTGCCCCGGCGATCGCTTCCGCGACCCAAAACACGTCTACTCCGAAGACCTCGACATCTTCGGCACCGGCTGCCTGTTCGAATTGCTCTCCACCGCGCGCCTGCCCATGGGCGAAGAATTCCTGGCGAAATGGCTCCGCCACGGCTCGCCCGTCCCTGAAATCCTCGAGCGCCAAAAAGTCATCGTCGACCTGCGCGAGAAACTCGATCTCCGCGAACAGCTCGCTATGCTCGGCGAAGACCTCCGCGTCCGCCTCGACCCGTCGTCGCTGTGCCAGTGGGCCGAGGAGTCTCCGCTGCTTCCCACCGGCCCGTGGCGCATCGTCTCCGCCATGCTCGCCGCAGCGTTCGCCGCCGCGCTGGTCTATTACGTCGCCACCACGCTGCTCTGGCCGCTGCTCGTCGTCGTCCTCTTCGAAGCCGCGATCTACCGCTGGCTGAAGCCGCGCGCGGTGCAAGTCGTCGGCGGCATCGGCACCAACGCCGAGGGCCTGATCCTCTTCGCCCAAATCCTGGAACGCCTCGAACGCGAGCCGTTCACTTCGCCGCGCCTCCAGCGATTCGCGGCGCAACTCAAACGCGACGGCGCCCCCGCCTCGCAAGCCATCCGCAACCTCGCCCGCATCGGCTACTGGATCGACGCGCGCGGCGGACTCATCGCCAAGATGCTCGAGCTGCCGGCGCTCTACACCGTGCAGGTGGGCCTCGCCGCGGATGCGTGGCGCCGCAACTTCGGCCGCAGCCTCCGCACCTGGGTTGGAATCACCGGTGAGATGGAAGCGCTGATCTCGCTCGCCGCGTATTCCTACGAGCATCCCGCCGATCCGTTTCCGGTGTTCGTCGACGACTCCAAGGTCACGCCAAGTGCGCTATCCGCGCACGCCGCCACCGCGAAAGATGCCACGAACACGCCGCCCGTGTTCGACGGCGACGAACTCGGCCATCCGTTGATCCCCGCCGCGAAATGCGTCCGCAATTCGGTGCGGCTCAACGCCGAGACGCGGGTGCTGCTGGTCAGCGGCTCGAACATGTCCGGCAAAAGCACGTTCCTGCGCACGGCCGGAATTAACGCGGTGCTGGCCATGGCCGGCGCACCGATCCGCGGCAAATCGCTGCAGCTCACGCCGGTGACGTTAGGCTCCAGCATTCGCCGCGTGGACTCGTTGCAGGAAAATCGCTCGAGCTTCTACACTGAAATTTTGCGGATTCGCGATGTGTTTGAATTAACGGAAGGAACTGCGCCGGTATTTTTTCTGTTCGACGAACTGCTGGAAGGCACCAACTCCAACGACCGCAAAATCGGCGCCGAAGGCCTGTTCCGCGCCCTGCTCGAACGCCGCGCGGTCGGCATCGTGACCACCCACGACCTGGCCCTCACCGAAATTACCGGCGCGCTTTCCAGCGTGGTCCGCAACGTACATTTTCAAGACTACGTCGAAGACGGCAAAATGCGCTTCGACCACAAACTGCGCGACGGCGTGGTGGCCAAATCCAACGCGCTCGAATTGATGCGGCTCATCGGCCTGAAAGTTTAGGCCGCGCGGCGCGCCGTACAATTACAAATTCAAAAGCAAAAACAAAAGCAAAAACGCAGTGCATCGGCCGCGCGAGCTTTGCGCGGGATATGGCGCAGGAACCGGCGACGCCGATTCCAGCGCGTGGTGCTCGGCCCCCGGGCCGTCGAACTTTTACGCTTACTCTAAACTTTTGGTGCTAATCGGCGTTGTCGATTTGGGCGCGCTGCAGGCGGTCGCTGTAGTCGATGTAGATCGTCTTCCACTCGCTGTAAAAATCGAGAGCGGCTTCGCCGGATTCGCGATGGCCGTTGCCGGTATTCTTGATCCCGCCAAACGGCAGATGGGTCTCGGCGCCAATGGTCGGCGCGTTGACGTACACAATGCCGGTCTGCAGGTCGCGTTGGGCGCGGAACGCATGGTTGATGTTCCGAGTGTAGATCGAGGCCGACAGGCCGTAATTCACGCCGTTCGCGATGGTCAAGGCCTCGTCAAAGGTCTCGAACGGAATCACCGACACCACCGGCCCGAAAATTTCTTCCTGGGCGATGCGCATCTTCGGCGAACAATCCGTAAACACGGTCGGTTCGTGGAACCAGCCGTTCTTCCACTTGTCGCCGGTCAGCCGGTGACCGCCGGTCGCCAGCTTGGCGGTCTCGTCCTTGCCAATCTGCACGTATTTCATCACCGTGTTCAGTTGCTGCTCGTTCACGCACGGCCCCATCTGCGTCGAGGGGTCCAGCCCGTCGCCCACCTTCAGCGCGCCCACCTGTGCGATGAACTTCTCGACGAACTGCGCGTAAATTTTACGATGCACGGCCACGCGCGACGCCGCCGTGCAGCGTTGCCCGCTGGTGCCAAAGCCGCCCCACACCGCGCCATCGACCGCCAGGTCCAGGTTCGCGTCGTCCATCACGATGATGATGTTCTTCCCGCCCATTTCCAGGTGGCACTTTTTGAAATCCGGCGCGCACTCCTTGCTGACGATGCGCCCCACTTCGGTCGATCCCGTAAAACTCACCAGCCCCACGTCCTTATGCATGATCAACGGCGACCCGGCCTCCGGCCCTTCGCCGAACACCACGTTCATCACGCCGCGGGGCAAGCCCGCTTCGTTCAAGGCGTGCATCAAATTAAAAGTGGAGAGCGGCGTGTCCTCTGCCGGTTTAATGACCACCGTGTTCCCGGTGACCAGCGCCGGGATCGCTTTCCACGACGGAATGGCCATCGGGAAATTCCACGGGCAGATGAGGCCCGCCACGCCCACCGGCGTGCGCACGCTCATCGCAAATTTATTGGGCAGCTCCGAAGGAGTGGTCTGGCCGAATTGGCGGCGGCCTTCGCCGGCCATCAAGTAGGTCATGTCGATGGCTTCCTGCACGTCGCCGCGAGTTTCGGCGAGGACCTTGCCCATCTCGCGGGTCATGTCCTCGGAGTAGTCTTCCTTGCGCTCGACCAGAATTTCGGCGGCGCGGTAGAGAATTTCGGCGCGCTTGGGCGCGGGAGTGAGGCGCCAGCCGTCATAGGCGTTCTTGGCCGATTCGACCGCGGCGTTGACGTCGTCGGCATTCGACGCCGGGAACATCCCGATCAGCTCGGTGGTGTTCGCCGGGTTGCGATTCTCAATGACTTTGCCGGAGCGCGGTTCGACCCATTCTCCGTCGATGAAGTTCTTAAACGCCTTTGGTGCCGCAGACGTAGCCATGCGCCTTCCTCCGATAGCTGCCCGATGAACGAACCGATGCGAAGTTCTTGATTTGGGCTGAGATACTTCGATGCCGGAGCGATTTCCGGCGATTCAGAGTAGCAGGAGGGCGCGAAAAAGGGAAAACGGAAAAGGGATACTGGGGATGCACGGCGTGGCCAAATTGGCCGCCGTATTTGGCGATAAAATTGGTTTCCAAATACCGTGGATTTTGCGGATTAGAAATGAGCTCGACGCTTTGTTTTGAATGGTTTACGTTGAATTCTAATTGCTGGTAGCGGATTAGAAACGCAGCGGCGGAAAATGGAAATTCGAAAATGGAAACTGGAAAATGGGATTTCCGGCGGTGTTGAAACCGCGCCCTGCGGTGGTGCACGGACGCGCGCAGCGCACGCAGAAAGAACTGTCGATTAGAAAACACGGTCGGCCTTTGTTATGTGGCAGTTGAAAGTGGTTTCTAATCGCGCGAACTGTCGATTAGATGAGGCGGAAAATAGAAAGGTGGGTTGCGCGATTGAGGGCGAGGAGCGATGGTTTCGTCGAGGCGGGTTGTTTTGTGGTGCGCCGTAGTGCATGGCGTCCTCCTGCGTTCGCGCGCCTCTTACACGCATTGGCGCGAAATTCAGTGGGGCTGAAAAGTGCCCCGACTCACGCTAACAGATTTGGAGTTTGTTGGATATTCGTAGAAATACTGAGTCGGAGCGCAGAACTACGTTGCAAATTGGCAGATCGCTAAGACGCGTGCTGCACATAGAGAACCACTACATCTAAACCCGTGGTTGCGAGATACGAGGTGTAGGCCCTTGGCATCGGGTTGTCAAGATATTGACGACCCCATTTCTCTTCAGTTATGAACACCAGTTTTGTGAGCTTTTTTTTGCGCTTTTGATTCCCGATAATTACTTTGACGATGTCTTTATAAAACTCGGCCGAAGCATGACAACTAAAACCGGAAATGCGAAAACGGACGGCAGGCGGTGTGGCGCGATTCGCTTGCACAATTGGGCGGGGCGAATTACCTTCGGGCGTCAGGTTGAGGTGACCATGGGTCCGATGGACGTGAGTTTGGTGGCGTTGGTTTGCATTTTCGGCGGGGCGATCTTTGGGCGGTATCTCGGGTCGATCTTGCCCGAGCCGCACTTGAGCGAGGACTCGAAGGATTCGGTGAAGCTGGGGATGGGGTTGGTGGCGACGATGTGCGCGCTGGTGCTGGGGCTGCTGATTGCGTCGGCGAAGACGTATTACGACACGCAGAACGCGGAGCTGACCGACATGGCGGCGAAATTCGTGTTCCTCGACCGGGCGCTGGCGCACTACGGGCCGGAAACGGCGGAGTGCCGGGTGGAGCTGCGCAAGATCGTGGAGCGGCTGATGGCGCGGATCGAAGAACGGGGGAATGCGCCGATGCGCCCGACGGATACGATTTCGATCGGCGACGAGGGCTTGTTCGAAAGGACCCAGGCGCTGACGCCCAAGGACGACCGGCAACGGCTGATACAGTCGCAGGCGGTGGCCGAGGAGATTGTGCTGGGGCAAACGCGCTGGCTGATGTACGCGCAGTCGGCGACGGAGGTGCCCAAGCCGCTGGTGACCGTGCTGATATTCTGGCTGACCGTGATTTTCATCAGCTGGGGAATTTACGCGCCGCGGAATGGGACGGTGGCGGCGACGTGGTTCGTCACCGCGGTGTCGGTGTCGAGCGCGATATTTTTGATTCTGGAGATGTACACGCCGTACAGCGGGATCGTGCTGGTGTCGAGCGGGCCGCTGCGCTCGGCGCTGGCGCATTTGGGGCAATGAAGCATCGGGAAATGGAAATTTGAAGATGGAAAATGGCGAGGGCGCAGGCTAGCGCAATTGCAGCGCGCGTCGCGTTTTTCGCAAAATTTCAACGCGCTGTTGAATATGTCAACGCGCGCAAGGCGGGCGAAAGTGGCGCGGGGTCGCGCGAGGAATCGCTATGTTGTGGGAAGCAGGCGGTCTGCGGTACCGTGGGCCGGCTGACGGGCATTGGTGGCCGGCTTGCATTACGTTCTGGCGAGCGCCGGTCAAAGACAGAAACTTAACTTGGGACCCGGCAGCGGGAATCGAAATTCGAAACACGGAGGAAAATAACATGGCCAAGGCTAAGGGAAGCAAAGCACCAGTGAAACATCTGCAAAAGGGCAAAAAGCTGGAAGCGACGAAGCCGCTCCGGGTTCCAGCAACCGGCAGCCATCGCGAGTACCTGCGGGGTAACACGCCGTAGGTTTGGTCAGGGGCAGCAGCGAGTAACGATCACGCAGGGCAAGGCCGCCTGGATTTGACGGGCGGCCTTGTTTTTTTGGATGCGGCGGCTAAGCGGCGCGGACGGGCTGGCTGGCGCTAGTCGGCGTCGGTGTCGTTGTCGTCGACCAGCGACCAGGAGGCGTCGAGGTTCACTTCGTTCATCGCTTTGGCGTCGGCGGCGGTGGTGGGGCCCAGATCTTTCTGGTAGATGGCGCCTTCGTCGGTGACGAGGAAGGTCATCACGCCGGAATTGCGGTACTCGGCGGGGTAGGCCACGATGGCGTAGCCGTCGGTCATCGCGCCGTTGACGATGTAATCGGTGGCGCCGCCTGGAGCGTAGGGGCCCTGCTTGGTGAGGATGCGGTAGAGGTAGCCGTGAAAAGGCTCGGCGGAATTGGTGTAGCCGTCGGCGCTGGCTTTGGCCGCGAGCGGGCCGAGGGGGCTGTCGGGTTCGCCGTCGGCGACGTTCCAGACCAGGCCGTCGTGCTTGCCGGGCGTGCTGACGAATTTCTGGGCGTACTGCTGGACCGTGGCGCCGTCATGGAGGTCCGCGAAGTATTCCTCCTGGGCGTCGGCCATGGCGTAGAGCGAATCCATGGTGCTGAGTTCGTTGTCGCCGATGCGGCGGGCCAGGATTTCGGGCTTGGCGACGGTGCTGTCGTAAAACCACTGGCCGGAGGAATTTTTGGCCAGGGGAATGGGAAACGGGAGATTGGCGGCGCCGGTGGTGAGGACGTAGTCGCCGTTGCGCAATTTGTCCCAGCGATGCATCTGGTCGTAGTTGGCGGCAAATTTGGCCGCGCCGGTTTTGTCGTCGACCGGATCGCCGGAGATGACTAGGTCTTTGGCGTCGGAGCCGAAGATGCGCAGCAGGGCGTTGGTGTCGTTGGCCTTGGCCGCGGCGTAGACGGCTTTGCCGGCGTCGTCCTGGCTGGCGAAATTTTGGGGCGTCGCCGGAATGGTTTCGGCGCCGGGCTGGGTGCCGCTTTTGCTGCCGCACCCGCCGGCGATGGTCGCGACTGCGACCAGTGAAAAAATCGCCAGCAGCGCGAGGCCGCGCGAATGTTTTTTGAATTCCCTGCTGTTCAGTTCCGCCATAACCACTCCTTCGACTTTTGCATGCGATCTTTTATGTAAGCCGGCGGCGTTAGGAAAAACCGCCGGCGATATTTTCACCGCGAATTATTTGTTTTTGCCGCCGCGTGACTTGCCGCCGCCACCGCCACCACCACCGCGGTTCCCGCCACTATTGCTACCGCCTCGGTTGCCACCGCCAGCAGCGGGGCGGGGTGCAGGCGCGGGCTTGGTGTTGCCCAGGCTTTGGTTGCCGCGCGTGCTGGCCTGGCGTCCGCCGGAGTTAAAGGCGTTAGGCCTCGAGCCGGGCTTCGGCGTCGCCGTCGAGGGATAACCGCGCGCCGGTTGCGTGCTCGGCCGCGGCGTGCCCGGCGCGGGACGCGTGCCGGGCTTATTGGGAACTGGCTGAATGGTCGGCCTGCCGGGACGATTGCCGGGAGTTCCGGGACGCGACGGTTTGTTCGGCACGGGCTGAATCGTCGGACGTCCGGGGCGGTTCGGCGGCCGATTGCCTCCGGGCGTGCCAGGCCGGTATGGCGGGCGCCCACCATTCGGTGGACGGCCCCCTGTCGGCGGACGGTATGGCGGCCTTCCGCCGGGCGGGCGATAGTAGGGCGGCCGGCCGTACGACGGATAGCCTGGGCGGTATCCCGGATACCGACCGCCGCCTCCGCGCCAGTAAGGATTCCCGCGGTACACATTGCGCTGGTAGATCACGGTGTGGCTGTGCCAGTTCGTGTTCCAACTGGACCAGCCCCATCCACAACAGTAATTGTTGTTATTGATCATGGCGCCGATGGCGATGCCGGCGCCGAAGGAAATGATTGCGGCCGCGGCCAGGTCTCCGGAGCTATATCCGGGGGTCACGATTGGCGCACCGTAGATGACCGCCGGATTGTAGGTCGGGACGTAGACAACTTGCGGGTTTGCAGGCTGGATGACGATGGTTTGGGGCGCCTGCTGCACGACTTGGATCTCGGAACTGGATTTTAGGTTTCCGGCGGCCTGAGCTTTGGCGCGCATGCGCTGGATCGCGGCCATCACGTCGCTCTGTTGGGTGGTGGCGGCTTCGCCGAGAGTGGAAGTCCAGGCGAGATTCTTGGCGAGAGTGTCGAGCACGGTGGGAAATTGGGTCAGGGCTTTGACCGCGGGATCCCAATCCTGTGAGTCGACGGCTTTCATCAACGCGTCGCCTTTCAGATTCGAATTGTCGCGAAGCCAGAACGCGGCGGTGGTGATTTGGTCGGGAAACGAGGCGGCGCCCAAAACTTGGGCGACCAGAGCGTCGGGATAGAGCGCGATGGGAGCGACGACGCCGTCGAGCTCATCGGGGGTGAGCGGCGCGTAGTCGTCTTCGGGCGCGACGTCGCCGTTTTGATCCGGCGGAGGTCCTTGTTGCTGCGCGGCGGGGGGAGCCTGCTGTTGCGGTGGCGGGGCGCCAGCCGGAATGGTCGTTCCGACCATTAAAGAACTGAGCAGGACGGCTAAAACTTTTTGCGAAAGATTTGTGGTCATAGAAATTCCTGATTTTCCAGCGGCACGAATTTAGATGCGCGATCGGGCGGTGACTTCGTCGAGATTGAGCGTTCAGCCGAAGTGGATACTACCACAGCGAGCAACTACTGCGAGGAGTTTGGCGTTGGAACGAAGGTCGAAGAGCCGGGAGTCCGGCCGGTGGTTTCGGGAACAGTCTCGGCGACAGTGTAGCCTGGCGGAATCTTGAACCTGCGGAGCTGTAAGTGGGATTCGGGTGGCGCGACTTACGTTGCGTGGCGCATCCCGCGCCGCGAGGGTATCACTTTTTCAGGCTGACGACAGGTTCGGAGCTGGCGGATTTGGACTCGGGGCTGGCGATGTTCCAGAAGCCGGGCATGGGCATGATAAATTCGACTGCGATCTGGGTTTTGCCCATGAAGGTGGGACCGATCAGGGCCACGCGGCAGAGCAGTTCTTTGCCGAGAATCAAATTTTCGAGGCGAATGATTTGCTGGACTTTTACAGGCGCGGCGAGCAGCAGGAGCGCGCCGTGCTCGTTGACGATGACGGTGTGGGTTTGCTCGGAGACGGAGTGTTTGCTGGCGTCCTGGAAGCGGACGCAGATCGGCACCCGGGCGCGGTAACGCTTGCTGCGCCGGCGATTCTGCGGGAGCAGATCGTTGGTGGGCACGATCGACATAATTACAACGTAGCAAGAGTTGGGGCGATTGCCAAAAATTCGAAGGGGCGTTGTGCCCTGGCAGGCATCGCGGAAACGGTAACCCGTGGTGCTAGAATGCCGGTCGGGAGTGGCTGGGCGCGGAGGGCGGGTTGACGAATTTCCTGCATTCGCTGTTGCTGCAAATTCCGGACGATTTTAAGCCCTGGGCCGCGCTGATCCTGGGCTCGTTCATTTTGGTGGGCCTGGTGCTGGTGCACGGGTCGGGGATTCACTGGATTTTGATTTATCACCAACGCAACGGGCGGCGCTTGTGGCTGGGAAAGCCGCACCACATCGAGGCCACGATCCTGTTCGGCACTTCGGTATTCCTGATGCTGGGCCTACACATTTTTGGCGTGCTGGTCTGGGCCTTTATCCTGGATCATCTGGGGCTGATCCTGAAAGCCAACGACGCGATTTATTTCTGCGCCAACGCGTACACGACTTTGGGATACGGCGCGGTGGACCTGGATCCCTTGTGGCGGAACATCAGCCCGATCATCGGTATATCCGGATTGTTTACGTTTGCGTGGACCACCAGCGCGCTGGTCGGCGTCGTGACCGGCCACAACCGGTTGCTGGAGCAGCTGGAAATCGAACGCGAGAAGCAGCTGGAGTTGCGGGCCGGCGAGCGTGGCGCGGTGGCGCAGATACGGTCGCAGGAGACGGTGGCCGAGAAGGCGGCGCGTTTAAAGTACGAGGCGGAACACCCCGGCGGCGGAGTACGCGGACGAATTGAAAATTGGCGCGGTGAAGATCGCGAGATTGAGGCGATGCGCGAGGCGGAACGCGCGAAGATCGCCGACATTCGGAGCAAGGAAGGCGCGGATGAAGACAAGCTCGGTCCGGGCATGCCGAATGAATGAAGACGGAAAAGAGAAAATGGAAAATCGCTGGGGGAGCGGAGCGCCCTTGATCTTCCCACCAGCATGTCAGCTTGAACTGAGGATTGGTCCTGTGTTGAGATGGGCTGGTGATTGCAGCCTACCAGCCTGGTGCTCCGCTCGGTTCACATGTAGAAAAAATCTGGTATTGCGACGGACACCTCGAGGGTGATCGAACCCGGCAGGTGCTGCTGCCCGATGGACGCTTCCAGTTAGTTATCAGCCTGGCGGAAGGCCCCATAAATGCGCTGATCGATTCGATGGGCGATGGGGGAGGGATGGCGCCCGCACTGCTGATCGGAATACGCTCGCGCTTCAACATCATGGATACCGCGAAACTCCGTGCCGGCATGGGAGTGGTGTTCCGGCCGGGCGGTGTGCATGGCTTCCTGGGCACGCTCACCGATGCGTTTCATAACGAGAACGTATCCCTGGATTTGATTTGGGGTTCGATGGTCCGAAGTTTGCGCGATCGGTTGCGTACCACAAATGACCCGGCTGAGAAATTTCGAGTGCTGGAAGTTGCGCTTTTGGATCACTTCAATGCACGGTTCGAGTTAAATAGCGCGGTACGGTATGCGCTGCAAGAGTTTGCGAGCAGGCCCGAATCCATCAGGGTGCGAGAACTCGCTCACGGGGCGGGCCTGAGCCGCCGACGTTTTTCCCAGCTTTTCCGGGAGCAGATCGGAGTACCGCCGAAGCTCTATTGCCGGCTGCAGCGCTTTCAAAATAGCTTGAAGCTGATCGCGTCGGGAAATTCCGTGGATTGGGCCCAGCTGGCTCTAGCGGCGGGCTATTGCGATCAGGCCCATCTGGCAAACGAATTCCACGATTTCTCCGGGCTCTCACCAAGCGCCTACCTGGCGAGCCCGTCGCCCAGCGGCTCGTTTTTCCACCGATTTAGTTAACCCTGCGCAGTTCCCATTCTTACAAGACAACACTCCCAAGCTTTCGAGAAACTGCGAACTCGTCCTGCACCTGCCTGCACCTGCTGCAAATTGACGATCGGAGGAACAAACGTGAAATCGAACCGCAAACTTCTCGTTGGTGTAGTCGCCGGTATTTTGACCGGAGCGGCCGGCCACCAGGCAGTTCATGGCCAGCAGGTGAAAACACCTGTTTATGTAATTTCCGAGGTGGATGCAATCACGGACCCGGCGGCCCTAAAGGAGTACGGAACGAAGGCCCCCGAAACCCTGACGCCTTTCAACGGCCATTTTGTGGTTCGAGGCGGCAATCCGGAAAGCCTGGATGGGGACGCGCCGCCTAAAGGAATCGTACTTATCGCATTCGACAGCTCGGAACAGGCACGCGGTTGGTACAATTCGCCCGCCTACGCCGCGATCAGACCGATTCGACTAGCGGCGACGAAGGGACGCTTATTTATGGTCGACCGCGTCGCTCCACAATGAAGATGGAAAATCGAAAATAGAAAATGGAGCGTCACGGCATACGAGCGGTGGTGACGAGGCTAGTGCTGGGGCTTGGTGTCGGTTGGGGCGGGCGTGGCTGCTGGATTGGGCGTGAGGTTGGAGGCGGAGTTCGCGTTCACTGCGGACGTCGAGCTGGTGGCTGATGGCGGGTGCAGCGCGGCATTGGCTGAACCGGTGGAGTCGGATTTTTTTACTGGTTTGGGGGCGTCGACGCCGGCGGTGCTGGAGCCCAGGCCGAGTTTTTGCAGGGTGGTGGCGTCGATCTTGCCGCTGGAGTTGAGGCCGTTGGCGGACTGAAATTTTTGCATGGCGGCGATGGTGGTCGAGTCCCACTTGCCGTTGGGTTCGCCTTCAAAGTAGCCGCCGCGGGATAGCGCGGATTGGATTTCGGAGATGCGCGAGGCGGTTGGGGCTTTTTGGAATGGTTCGCGGCGGGAACTGTGATGGTGGGTCGATTTTTTCTTTTTGGTGCTGTGCGTCGCGGTGGAGCTGGAGCTCGATTGCGGCGCGGCGATTAAGGCCGCGGCGAGTAACGCGCACGACAGCACGGCCATCACGAGTTTGGTGCACATGTTTCGCATGTCGATTTGACGCAGTTCCCTACCGCTGGTGTTGCTAGGCCCTGCCGAGCGTTGACCCTATTATCGACGATTTTGGCTGGGGCTCAAGGTGGGAGGCGGAGTGGGAGGCGTATCGGGTAACTGGGCAAAGGCGGGCCGAAGCTGCAGGCTGGGCGTGGCTGAGATCCAAAAGAGATCCTCGTCGGCGCAAAAAGCGCACCTCGTTCAGGATGACAACGAAAAGCGCAAGGCAAAAGCAACCGCAAAGGATGCCCGGCTGCGCCGGCCGCGACAGGTGACGGACGGCGCTGAGTGCGGCTTCGCGCACGATTGGGGATGCGCGCTGGTTACGCTTCGCGGGTGCGCGAGCGGCGCAACATTGGGCACGTCGATATCACCGGTTATTGCGCGGCGGGGACGGCGCCGGCCAGGAATAGGGTTAGGACGCGGTCGCTGTCGCCGTGGCGGGCTACTTTGAATAGGACGTCCTGGCCGGGTTTGAGTTTGGCCATTTCGGTCTTGTAGTCGCCAAGGTTGGTGATGGTGGCGTGATTGATTTCGGTGATGACGTCGCCACGGGCGAATTCGACGTCTTCGGCGAAGCTGGCCGGGTCGACTTCGAGGACGACTACGCCGGTGACTTTGCTCATGCCGAGTTTGCGCGCGAGGTCGGGAGTGAGATCTTCGACGTGGAGGCCGAACTGGCTCTGGGTTTCGGCGTCTTCGGGCTGGTCTTCGGAAGTCTGGGCGGTCTGGGGGAAGAGCTTGGAGCGATCCATTACGACCAGCGAAGCTTCTTTGGCCAGCTTGTTGTGAACGTAGCGAACTCTTACCGAATCGCCGATGGTGGTCTGGGCGATGGGGTTGACCAGGTCCGCGCCGGTGTGCACTGGTTGGCCATTCACTTCGGTGATGACGTCGCCGGGCTGCAAGCCGGATTTTTCGGCGGGGCTGCCGGGTTCGATGGCTTCGACCACGATGCCGTAGGGCGCACCGAGTTCCTTGAGCAGCACGTTGTTATTGCTGCGCTCTTCCTGGAAAGTGATGCCGATGGAACCACGCGTGACTTTTCCGTTGGTGATGAGCTGGTTGTAGACGCCGACGATGGTGGTGGAGGGCAGCGCGAAGCCGACGCCTTCGAAGCCGCGGCTGCCGGTATAGATGGCGGTGTTGATGCCGATAATTTCGCCGGACATATTCACCAGCGGGCCGCCGGAATTTCCGGGGTTGATGGCGGCGTCGGTCTGCAGGAAGCGCTGGAACTGGTGGCCGACGTTGGAGCGATCTTTGGCGCTGATGATTCCGGCGGTGACCGTGGAGTTCAAGCCGAAGGGGCTGCCGAAGGCGAGCACCCAGTCGCCGACCTGTACGCCGTCAGAATTTCCGAGCTTGGCTACGGGAAGATCGTGGTCGGCGTCGATCTTGACCACCGCGAGATCGGTGTCCTTGTCAAAGCCGACTACGTGGCCATTGTATTTGGTGGAATCGCCGTCGAGGGTGACTTGAATTTTGGTGGCCTGGTCGATGACGTGATCGTTGGTGAGGATGAAACCTTTTTTGTCGACGATCACGCCGGAGCCGAGGCTGCGTTCGGCGTCGGGGCCTTCATCGGGAGACTGGAGAAAACGATCGAAGAAATCTTCGAGGGGATCGCCGAGGCCGCTTTTCGGTTTCTTGCCGCCCTTCGGCTTTTCCATGATTTGAGTGGTGGAAATATTTACGACCGCGGGGCCGATCTTTTTAGAAATGGCGGAAAAGGAATTCGAAAGGACCACGGGATCGGGCAGCGAAAGGAGCGTGGCGCCGGTGGCGCTCTGGTCATGAGTGGCCTGGGCGTGGCCGGAGACCATGGTGCCGATGATGATGCCGAGGCACAGCGTAAAGACGATGAGCAGGGTGGCGAAAATTTTGCGGCGGCGCATCCAGACGTAGAGTTCCTGAAACTCGATGCCCATGTGAAGCTCCTTTACAATGTTCCCAAGGCCAATGCCGCAGAAGCCGAAAAACGCCGCACCTTATGGATGGACGGCGCAGGACGTGAACGCCGCCACAGTAGTATAGCACTGTACGGAACACGGGCTGGCGGGGTTGGTTGCGGGTGCTGGGGGAGTAAATGCGGGTGGGGCGCGGGGGTCTGGGGGCGCCCAGCAGGAGTGGAGGAAGTCAATTGCACCGCGGATGAAGGCAGATTAACGCAGATAAAACCGATGCCGGAAAAGCGATAAGTAAAAAAAGACACCGGGGCGCGGGGTGGAACTTTGGGCCGCGTCGCCGGTGTCTGGTTGCTGGTTGGCGCCGAATGGGAATCGGCTGGTTACTGCTGGGTTTCTGCCTTCATCGCTTCGTCGAAGGCTTCGAGGTCGAGTCTGGCGCGTTCGGCGATGTCTTCCTCCCAGGCGATGCCGTCGTTGCCGACGACTTCGACGCCTGGTTCGGTTTTCTTTTGGAGTCGCTTTTCCGCCTTGGAACGCGCTTTGTCTTGGCGCTTCATTTCCTTTTGCCGTTTCTTAAAGGTTGTCGTCATCAGGTCTGTCTCCTGGGATGAGGTGGGACATCAAACTGCATCGCGTCCACGGAAACGGGGCGCGGAAATCGGTTGCTGGTTACCAGCGAGGTTCGCGTGGCTGTCGCGCTACTTCGCTGTAGTCTTCGTTTGAGAAGCGGCCTTTACCGCCGCCGCCTTTGTTGCCGCCACTTTTGCCGCGCGGGCCGCTGTTGCCGCCGCGATCGCCGCCGCCGTAGCCACCGCTATTGCCGCCACCGCTGCGAGGACGACGCGGGCCGCCGCTGCCCGCCTCTTTGGGACGCGCTTCGTTTACCTTGATATTCCGGCCGCCCATATCTTTTCCGTCGAGCGCCGCGATGGCCGCAGCCGCGTCGGCATCGTTGACCATTTCGACGAAACCAAAACCGCGGGCTTTGCCGGTTTCGCGATCCATAGCGACGTGAACGCGGGCGAGTTGACCGAAGGGTTCGAAGAGGGCTTTCAGATCCGCGGAGGTGGTCTGAAAGCTCATGTTGCCAACAAAGAGGTTCTTCATACGGGTCCCCCTGCGCGCCACGGTGCTACGTAAAGTTTTGTAAAGCCGGAAAGCTTATGCAGCATTAGCAAGCAATCGCGGCGGCCCATGGCCAGACTCGACCGAACACGCTGCGGGCGCGGGCCGGGCAAAACTCTTGCGAACGGAAACCTTATTGTAACACGGATGTAAAGAGAAGTCGCGGGGCGGGTGAGCGGAGACGCGGACGGCGCGCGCGGTTTTGCGGATGGCGTTTTTATCACTATTATTTCTTGCCAACCGGATGATCCTGGGTTTAATTTCGATTTCGTGAGCGGAATTTGGCGCTCGACGGAGAGCAACAGACATGGGTGACGAGACGGCGAAGGATGCGTTGACCAGGCGTGGATTTTTGGGGGTGAGTTCAGCAACGCTGGCGGCGGCCAGCGTGTTGGGCGCGGAGAAGCTGGCGGCGCAAGAGACGGCGGGCCCCAAGACGATCTCCGATAAGAGCCGGAGCGATCCGGGGCCGACGAACTCGGTGCTGGACGCGCAGAATCCGAGCGCGAACCATCCACTGCCGACGGATGCGGGCGGGGTGCAGACGTTCAAGTATCCGTTTTCGTTCGCACATAAGCGGCTGCAGGAAGGGGGATGGTCGCGGGAGGTGACGCAGCGCGAGCTGGCGGTGTCGAAAAGTTTGGCAGGCGTGGACATGCGCCTGACGGCGGGCGGGGTGCGCGAGCTGCATTGGCACACGGCTTCCGAGTGGGCGATCATGCTGTACGGCGACGCGCGCATCACCTGCATCGATTTGCAGGGGAAAAGTTTCGTCACCGATGTGACCAAGGATGAGCTGTGGTTCTTCCCTCCCGGGATTCCGCATTCGATTCAAGGGTTGGGGCCGGACGGCTGCGAATTCCTGCTGGTATTCGACGATGGAAATTTTTCGGAGTACGAGACGGTGCTGCTGACGGATTGGATGGCGCATACACCGCCGGACGTGGTGGCCAAGAATTTCGGGGTGAGCCAGAGCGCGCTGGCGAATTTTCCCAAAAAAGAATATTTCATTTTTCAGGCGGACCTGCCGGCGTCGCTGGAAGAGGATAAACGGGTGGCGGCGGGGACCTTGGGAATGTCGCCGATCGATTTTGCGTTTCGGACGATGAAATATCCGGCGACGATGAGCAACAAGAGCGGCGAAGTGCGGATCATCGATTCGAAGAGTTTTCCGGTGACGACCACGTCGGCGGCGATGGTGACGCTGAAGCCGGGCGGGCTGCGCGAATTGCACTGGCACCCCAATGCGGATGAGTGGCAATTTTTCTATGCGGGCCAGGGGCGGATGACGGTGTTCACGACCGGCGGGCGGGCGCGAACCCAGGATTTCCAAAGTGGCGACGTCGGATACATTCAAAAAACCTTGCCGCATTACATTGAAAACACCGGGACGACGGATTTGAAATTTTTGGAAATGTTCAAGAGCCCGATATACGAGGACCTGGCGCTGTCGGAGTGGTTGGCGCACACGCCGCCGGAGCTGGTGATGGCGCATCTTCATCTGGACAAGGCGACGCTGGACGCGCTACCGCGAAACAAGCCGCTGATCATGCCCGATTAGAAGGGCCGGATTAGAAGGGCCCGATTAGAAGCGGCTGACGCCGGAGAGCTGGGCGAAATTGAGCAGCGCGAAACTGTGAGTCGCGAAGCGTTGATTGTTTGTGCGCGATTCATTTATGATGCACGGCGTGACGCACGAAGCATTTCGAGTGGTGCAAGAGCCGCGGTCGAACGGCGACCAGACGATATTGACGTTGAAGGGGCCGATGACTTCGGCGTCGGCCGCAGCGTTTGTGGAAGCGATTGCGGCGGTGGCGTCGCCGCGGTTGATATTGGATATGACGGATGTGCCGTTTGTGGATTCGATGGCGGTGGGGTCGCTGGTGCGGGCGTTTGTGGCGTGCCATAAGAACGGGCGGAAATTGGCGTTGGTTGGTTTGGGGCATCGGGTGCAGAACGTGATGCATTTGACGGGGATTGGGCCGCTGTTCGATGTATATGGGACGGTGGCGGAAGCAGAAGCGGCGCTGTCGTAATTCCCTTCCTTTGAAGTTTCCTGTTTCGATAAATAAAAGAAAGGGCGCGCGGTTGGGGATTCGGGTATCCTTGCGCCGTTCACCACCGGATCGATCCAGGCAGAATGTTCGAAACTTGCACGGCGTAAGAATGATGCGCTAAGGAAAGTTGCCATGAAAAGCATTGTGCTTCTAGGCGCGACCGGAATGATTGGCCAGCGCATTCTGATGGAAGGGCTGTCGCGCGGACATCGGGTGACGGCGGTGACCCGGGAAACTTCGCGGACCGGCGAGCACCGGCAGAATCTGGACTATCGCGTGGGGGATATTTTTAAGCCGGAGACGATTGCGGCGGCGGCGGTGGATCACGACGTGGTGGTGAGCGCGTATGGACCGGGTCCGGGCGACGCGAACCTGGTGTTGAAGGCAGCTCATTCGCTGGTTGACGCGATGACCCGGGTGGAACCGATTCGGTTGATCGTGGTGAATGGCGCGGGCAGTTTGGAAGTGAAGCCGGGACTGCAGCTGGTCGATACGCCGGATTTTCCGCCGGCGTGGAAAGCACTGGCGCTGGCGCATCGCGACGCGCTGGACGTGTATCGCAAGGCGGGATTCGCGGAGTTTGACTGGACGGTAGTGTGTCCTTCGGCGCTGATCGAGCCCGGAACACGGACCGGAAAATACCGCACAGCGCTGGATCAATTGATCGTGGATGGGCAAGGGAAGAGCCGGATATCGGCCGAGGATTTTGCGGTGGCGATCCTGGACGAGATCGAGAAGCCGCAATACGATGGGAAGCGGTTTACCGTCGGGTACTGATGGAATTTGGCCGGATATTTCTGGCGGCGGAGTGGCGCAATTTAGTAATGTTGAATTACCGGGTGGATCCGGGAATCCTCGAACGATTTGTTCCGCGCGGCACTGAGGTTGATTCCTTCCAGGGCAGCACGTACATCAGCGTAGTAGGTTTCCAATTCCTGCGCACACGCCTGTTCGGAAGGCTGGCGATTCCCTTTCACGCGAATTTCGACGAAGTGAATCTGCGCTTTTACGTGCGCCGAAAAGAAGGCGAAGAAGTGCGGCGAGGCGTGGTGTTCGTGAAAGAAATCGTGCCGCGAAGAGCGATCGCAGCGGTGGCGCGCTTTTCGTACGGTGAAAAATATGTGAGCGGTCCCATGCGGCAGGTCATTTCGGCGGAAGGCGCCGGGCCGACCGCCGAATATCGCTGGAAATTCCGCGGCCGGTGGTACGCGGTGAGGGCCGAGGCCACAAGTGCGCCGATTCTTCCCGCCGAAGGTAGCTTAGAACAATTCATTACCGAGCATTATTGGGGATACACGGGAAGACGAGACGGTCAGACGGTGGAGTACCGGGTGTCGCATGTTCCGTGGCGGGTGTGGAGCGCGTCAAAATCTCATTTTGAGAGCGACGCAGGCACCTTGTACGGGCCCGAATTTAAGGATTGCTTCGGCAAACCGCCGGCTTCGGCCTTCATCGCCGAGGGATCGGCTGTCTCGGTGCATTTTCCCCGTAGGCTCGCACTGTAATCGAGCTTTCGCCGAGCGTTTATGGGGTGTTCATGGCGGCGATTGAGAGTCCTAGGGTGATTCCGGTATTCCGAAACTTTTAGAATCCAGTAGGGTTGGAACTGCGTATACGGGAGATGGGCGAAATGGGGTTCCCGGCGCGGCTTTTCGGACTAGTTTCCCCGGCTCATCCGAAAATTGAACTCCGTTACGATGGAAAAGTGGGCTGCAAGCGCTGACAGAACCGCCATTCGGATTTGCGCCCGCTTTCTCTGCTGACGACTAAAAAACAAAAATGTGGTGCGGCCCAGATTAGCTTTCCAGCCGGCGTGGATCTGAAGGGGAACCGGATATGCGTTTCTTACCTGAACAACTGGCCGGATTACCGGAATCGAGCGACCGCCGAGCGCGCGTGCGCCGCAACCCGTCGGAAGTGACTTGCCTGGAATTGGGCGAAGGCAACGGCGGAATCGTTTTGAACGTGAGCGAGACGGGCATCGCGATCGCGGTGGCGCAGACGATCCTGGACGATCACTTTCCCTGCCTGAGTTTTCGCCTGCCGCAATTGGACCGGACCTTTCTGGCCGAAGGCGAGATTGTGTGGCGCAGCGAATCGAGTAAAAGCGCCGGGCTGCGATTTGTGAATCTGGACGAGCGCGACCGGGTGCAGATCCGGAACTGGATTCGCGCGGAAATTGTCTCGACGGAATTCGAGACGGCGCTGGACGCGAACCCGGTCGCGGCCAAGCCGGTGCTGATCATGCCTTCGCCGCGAAAGATGGTATCGAGCTGGGCGCAATCGGAAGCCGAGCGCGACGAAGCGCGCGCGGCGGAGTTCGATCGGATGTTTCCCTCGGAAGCCACGCTGACGCTGCAAGCCCAAGCGCCGGTGGAAATCGTGGAGCCTGAATTCAATTTTCTGGCGGAGAGCACCGAGATTGAAGATGTGGAAATCGCGGCGGAAGCTTTTCACGCGGCACAGGAAGAGCATCGGGCGAGCGATGAAACGGACCTAAGCGAAGCGGCGCTGGGCGAAATGGCCGCGAATAGCTCGGCGGATTTAGAATTCGCCGAGGAAAAAACGGCTAGAGAACTTGACTGGCACGAAAAGTGGGAGCTGTTTCACCAAGAACGGGAAAATCTGGAGCGGGCGCGGGCGCACGAAACGATTCTGGAGTTGCCGGCGCCATTTTCCGCGCCGCTGCCGGAACCGCCCGCGGAACAGCGTGCGGAAGTACGTGCGCAAGTAGGTGCGCAAGTGCGCGAGGAATTGCCGCACGCACCGACCGGAAGCGAGCGAATTTCTGCTCCTCCACTCGCTGGCAATTTGATGGGAGCTTCGAACTCCAGCAGCGCGGTGATGCCGCGGGAATCCAGCGCCAGGGGCGGAATGATATTGGGCAGTTCGCTGCTGGGGACTCAACTAGCGCCGCACGGCGAAGATCGAATTTTTGCCGCGCCGGTGAAGGCTGCCGCAGCGGCTGGTCCCACGAATGAAAAAAACCCGCTGAGCATCGCGGCGCTTTGCATCGTGCTGGTGACGATGTGCTTTATTTTGGGATATGCGATTCAGCCCGGGTCGTTTCAATTCGCAAAGTCGAGCTTCGCGGATACGCCAGCCGCAGCGGTGACGCCGGACGCGCATGCGGCGGCGGCGCCGGTCATGCCGACAGTTGGTCAGGCGACCGACCCGACCGGTGCGCAGCAGGACGTGACTTCCTCAGCGACTCCCGCGAACGCGGGGATAGACGAAACGTCGGCCGCGGCGACGAAGACTCTTGCGGTGCCGGAAGTTGAATCGAGTGTGCGTCCAACACAGCCGGCCAAGGCAATTTCGCCGGCTGAAAAACCTCTCGTTTCATCCGCATCAACGGTTCGAGAAAATGAGGCCGACGAAAAATCTGCGAACGCACCAGTCGCGGCGACGTCGACGCCGACGACTTCAGCTCCGTCAACGCCAAGGCCTTCCGTTTCGGCAGTGCCTGCTCCGGCGTCAGCCTCGGCGGGTGCTCCAGCGGGTGCAACTACGTCAGCCCCCGCGCATGAATCCGTAACTCCGGTTTCATTTTTCCCGGTGACCGCACCTTCGGAAGGAGCTCCGCCAAAATTGATGCAACTCCCGGAAGAAACTATTTCGGAGACTCCGTCGATTGTGGTGCGCTCGCATCAATTTTTGTTTGTGCCGGCGTTGCCAGGGCCGGAATCGGAGCATCCGCTGCAGCGGGTGCATCTGGGTGATCGGATGGTGGAGATTGCTCCCAATTATCCGGCGCAGGCGTTGGAGAAAATGCAGGGCGGCAGCGTGCACTTGCGCACGACGATCGGAACGGACGGCTTGGTGGTGGATGTGCAGCCGATCAGCGGGCCGACGAACTTGATTCCGGCGGCAGTGAGCGCGGTGCGGCAGTGGCGCTACAAGCCCACGGACATCGATGGAAAACCGATTGCGATTGAAGAAGACATCGTGATCGAATTTCGGCCGCGGCGCGAGGTAGGTGGCGGCTCAATGACGGGCCGGCGAAGTTACGCAGGTTTTTAGCCAGACATATACAGGTCTTCGGGTAGTGGCACGGCGGGGGAGAAGCGGCAGAATTTGCGGGATGGAGGAATACGAAAATGAAACTGACCAGGTGTGGTCTATTTTTGGCCGGCGCATTTCTTTTGGCCAGCAGCTTCAACGGCACAGTGGCGCGCGCGGACGATTCCGCGAAGCAGGCGACGGTGACGATTCAGGCGCCGCAGCAGGTTCCGGGATCAGTGCTGGAGCGCGGCACTTATGTATTCAAGCAGACCGGCGCGCAGTCGGGCTGGGTGATCGTGCAGATTTATAGCAACGACGGGTCGGCGCTGATGACCACGGTGCTGGCGTATCCGAATCCGAAGCTGGCGTCGAATGGGCAGAATTTTGTGACGTATCCGGCGAATGGGTCGGGCAGCATTCCGGCGATGGAAGGAATTGTGTTCACCGGCGATTCGACGGTGGAGCAGTTCGCGTACCCGCGCGCGGTGGCGGACCAGATTGGCGAAGCCAATCACACGCGGATTCCGACGACGGGCACGGATGATGCGTACCCGAGCGCGTTGCCGGATGCGGCTGCTTCGTGGTCTGCGCCAGTGACGAATACCGTGGCGTCGCAGGCTTCGGATTCCAGTGCGTCGGCGGCGACGGTACAAACCGTGGCGATGACGCGCGGGCAGAAATTGCCGGCGACGGCGAGTGCGATGCCGCTGATTCTGCTGATCGGCGTGTTTGCGCTGGTGGGGATTGTGATGTTGCGCAAGGCGATGGCGCGGTCTTAACGCGGGGCATGAAGTGATGCCCTTCTGGCGCCGTTGAGCGGCGCCAGAAGGTTTTGCCAGTTGGCGCGAAATTAGCCGGTCAGGAAAATTTTGTGATGCGGTTGGGTTTCAAAATAATCGGCGTAGAGGCGACGGAGTGGCTGGCGCAGCCGGCCGAGGTGCCGAAGTTTGCGCGCCCAATTTTCAATGCGCCGGTTATTGATCGCTACCAGGCTCTGCTGAAATCATTCGAAATTTGTTTGTGGGCGCTGGCAGTCACGGCCATTGGCTATTGCTCGGTGGCGTACGCCGGCGCGGCCATTCATCAGCATCGGGAAAAGGCGATTTTGAATGCGGTTTCGCGCCACGCGGATTGGCAGCAGGGCGCGAGGCCCGGCGATGCAGTCGTTCCCTCTTTTATTTCCGCAAATAGCTCCGCGACGTTGGGATACGGAGTGCTCGGAGTCGTGGAGATTCCGAGACTCGGAATTTCCACGGTGGTCGAAGAAGGCGTGGACGAATCCACGCTGTGGGAAGCCGTGGGGCATATTCCGGGCACGGCGCAGCCGGGACAAAATGGAAATGCGGCGCTGGCGGCGCATCGCGACACGTATTTCAGCGGCTTGGGCGAGGTGGAAGCGGGCGATCTGGTTATTTTCCGTTCGCCCACGGCTAATTATGAATTTCGAGTGGAGTCCACGAAAATTGTAGATGGCGAGGCAACCGACGCGTTGCCCGATTCGGCTAGTCCTACGCTGAGCCTCATTACTTGCTATCCCTTCCACTACGTTGGTGCCGCGCCGCAACGATTCATCGTAACGGCGCGCGCGGAAAGCGCGTCCCAGTAAGCGCGGTTCGAAATCCAATTTTGATTTTTGGCGCGCACGGCTGCTGGGCGGCGGCATTGGCGTGAGACTGCGGAATTGTTACAATTGGGAGACCGGACGATTTGGTCCGGCCCACTCCTAAAATCCAAATCGCAGGCACGCAGGAAAACAAACGAATGGCTGGACGCACACTTTACGACAAAATTTGGCAGGCCCACGTGGTTCGCGAAGAGCCGGGGCAGCCGAGCCTGATCTATATTGACCGGCATTTGATCCATGAAGGGACTTCGCCGCAGGCGTTTGCCGGGTTGAAGACCGCCGGGCGCAAGGTGCGGCGGCCGGAATTGACCTTCGCGGTGATGGACCATTCGGTATCGACCAAGAACCGGCTGCTGCCGGTGGTGGACGCGGACGCGCGCGGGCAATTCGAGGCGCTGGAGCGCAACTGCGCGGAGTCGGGCGTGCATTTGTTCGACATGCATAGCAAGAACCAGGGCATCGTACACATCATCGGGCCGGAGCTGGGGATTACGCAGCCGGGGCAGACGATCGTGTGCGGCGACAGCCACACCTCGACGCATGGCGCGTTTGGCGCGCTGGCGTTTGGGATTGGAACCAGCGAGATCGAGCACGTGCTGGCGACGCAGTGCCTGACGCAGTTTGGGTCGAAGACCATGAAGGTGGATTTTCAGGGCAAGCGTCCGCGGGGCGTGACGGCGAAGGACATGATTCTGGCAGTGATCGGCAAGATCGGGATCGCCGGCGGCACCGGATACGTTTTCGAATATACGGGCGAAGCGGTGCGCGGGCTTTCGATGGAAGGCCGCATGACCATGTGCAATATGTCGATCGAGGGCGGCGCGCGCGCGGGCATGGTGGCGCCGGACGAGACGACGTTCAAATATTTGGAAGGGCGGGCGTTCGTGCCGCGGGGGAAAGAATTCGAGGAGCGGGTTGCTTTCTGGAAGACGCTGCCGACGGACGCGGACGCGAAGTACGACGACACCTTGACGATTCTGGCGAGCGAGCTGGCGCCGATGGTTACCTGGGGCACGAATCCGGGAATGGTGACGCAGGTTTCGGAACGCGTGCCGGATCCGGCATCGTTTAAAGATGCGGTGGATCGCGAAGCGGCGACGCGGGCGTTGACCTACATGGATCTGAAACCGGGGACGCTGATTGAAGATATTCCGCTGGACCGGGTATTCATCGGGTCGTGCACCAATTCGCGGCTGGAAGATTTGCGGCTGGCGGCGAAAGTGGTGGCGGGCAAGCATGTGTCGAAATCGCTGAAGCAGGCGCTGGTGGTGCCGGGTTCGCGGGCGGTAAAAGTTGAGGCGGAAGCGGAAGGTCTCGACAAGATTTTTGTGGCGGCAGGATTTGAATGGCGCGATGCGGGATGCAGCATGTGCATTGGGATGAATGACGATGTGCTGCTGAGCGGGGAGCGTTCGGCCAGCACGTCGAATCGGAATTTCGAAGGGCGGCAGGGCAAGGGATCGCGAACGCATCTGGTGAGTCCGATGATGGCGGCCGCGGCGGCGATCGAAGGGCACTTCGTGGATATACGGAAGTGGAGCGCGGCGGAGGGAGCTGAATAATGGAGCCCTTCATCAAGCATACGGGAGTGGTGGCGCCGATCGACCGGGTGAATGTGGATACGGATCAAATGGTGCCGAAGCAGTTTTTGAAATTGCTGACGCGGGAAGGTTTCGGGCGGGTTTTATTTTACGACTGGCGGTATATGCCGGGGGAAAAACCGAATCCGGAATTTGTTTTGAATTTTCCGCGGTACAAGGGCGCGTCGGTGTGTTTGGCGCGGGCGAATTTTGGATGCGGGTCGAGCCGGGAGCATGCGCCGTGGGCCATTCTGGATTACGGGTTTCACGCGATCCTGGCGCCGAGTTATGCGGACATTTTTTATAACAACTGCTTCAAGAATGGAATTTTGCCGGTGACTTTGACGAACGCGCAGATTGATGAGTTGTTTGCGCGGACGGAGAAGAACGTCGGGTACACCGTTACGGTCGATCTGGAGAAGCAAGTGGTGACGGACGGCCTGGGGTTGAGTTATGCGTTTGAGATCGATCCGTTCCGGCGGGATTGTTTGTTGAAGGGGCTGGATGATATTGGGCTCACGCTGGTGCATGAGGCGAAGATTTCGGCGTTCGAAGAGAAGAATCATCGGCATCCCGTGATGTATGAGGCGGTGGATGTGAAGTTTCATTCGGAGACGCCGACGGCGGCGAGACACAACTAGATTTCGTTGGTCACTTCTCGTTTGGATCGCGCGTGACGGCGCGATCCTCCTTCTTTCACGGCGTGGTTATAGAAACGTCCCCGCCTTAATTTTCAAACTCAGCGTGATTGCAATTGGAGCGAGAGGCGCTTCGCGCGAGCGATTGTGCTTGGACACTATGAAGGCTCGCGCGAGAAGGCCGCGCGAAAGGAAGTTGGACGAAAGGCGTTTTTTATTTCCCGGGCCTTACGGACCGGGCTAACCTCTATCGCCCCTCCGGGGCTGGTGCGTGCTGGCGGGGCGGTTGAGGAAGCGCTTCGCGCTGGAGACCGCGGGTGGGGTGGGCTGGTGCGAAAAAGCGGTGGCAGAGCCACCGCACTCCAAAATAGGCTAGGCTTTTTTCGTTGTTGTCGGACGCTGGGCTGCGCGCTTTGCGTGGTGCGTTGATCTACTGCCCCGGGTGGATTTCCGGTTCCGGAGATTCAGGGGCGATGGGCGTAGCGCCTATTAGTTCTGCTAGCAAAATTCCGGCAAAAATTAATGCTGCGCCGAGGAGGATGCGGGGGCCGAGGTGTTCCCGGGCGACGAGCCAGGAGGTGATGGCGGCGAAGACGGGTTCGAGGCTGATGATGATGGCGGTGTGGGTGGCCGAGGTGTATTGCTGCGACCAGGTCTGGGCGGAAAAACCGAAGGCCGTGGAACCCAGCGCGGTGACGAGCACGGCGGTGATCAGCATGGGACTGGAATGCCAGTGCGGGTGTTCGAGGCCGGCGAGGGAGAGGAATGGAATCGCGATGGTGGCGAGGACGGCCGTGGTGGCGACTTGAATGACGGCTAACGCGCCGACGGAGTGATGTTCGACGTAACGGCTGATGACGATCATGTGCAGCGCGAAAGCAACCGCGCAGCCGAAGACGATAGGGTCGCCGCGATTGAGGCCGCCGAGGCCTTCCGGTGGTACGGTCAGGAAATATAAACCAGCGAGCGCGGCGATTGCGCCGGACCAGATCCAGGGATTGACGCGACGTTTGCTGAAGAGCGCGAGGAGCAGCGGCACGATGACGACGCTGGAGCCGGTGATGAAGGCGGCTTTCGAAGGAGTAGTGAATCTTAGGCCAGTGGTCTGGAACGCGTAGCCGGCGAACATGAAAAATCCGATTTGCGCGCCGGCCCAGATAGAAGCGAGCGTCAGGCCGCGCAGTGAGCGCCAGAAGAAGAGGGCCATGACCGCGGCGGCCAGGGCGAAACGGACCGCGATGTAGACGAAGACGGAGACGTCGGCGAGCGCGTCCTTAACTACGACGAAGGTGGCGCCCCAAATGAGCGCGGCGAGGGCCAGGGCCAAGTCGGCTTGCAGGCGTTTGCTGAACATTTTGCCGGGCATGAGCGAATGAGTTTATGCGGCGCGCGGAGTGCTGACAAGACGAAGGATGGCTTCAGGGGCTAAAGCCCCCGCTTCTTGCTGCGGCGTATGACGGCCTGAAGTGCCAACCTTCCCGTTACATCTTGCTCGTCGCGTAAGACATTGTCAGGCACCGCTCTACATCTTGCTGGTCACGTTCGACACTGTCGGGCACCAGGTTCTAGACCTTTCGAGTACACGTTGCTGGGGACTTGACGGAACGACCAGCAAACATTCTGGAAAACACAAAGGGCAGGCCGATTGACCGGGGCTAAGGAAAATAGTACATAAGTCTCAGCTATGACCCGACCATTAACTATGCTTCTAGTTACCCTGCTCTTGGTTCCGATTTTAATTCCCCGGCAACCTACGGGCGCGGAACAGAAGTGGGTGGAGGTGCGCAGCCCGAATTTTATCGTGGTGAGTAATGCGGGGGAGAAGGAAGCGCGGAAGACGGCGGTTCATTTCGAGCAGATTCGGGCGGTGTTTCGACGTTCGCTGGCGGTGGCCGGGCAGCATCCTTCGCCGCTGATTACGATCGTGGCAGCGAAAGACGAAGGCACGATGAAATCGCTGTTGCCGGAATACTGGACGAAAAATCACATGCATCCGGCGGGCATTTTCTTCGAGCGCGACAATATGTATTTCGCCGCGGTGCAGCTGAACACCGAAGGCGCGAATCCCTACCACACGATTTTTCACGAGTATTACCACTCGCTGACGCTGCCCTACTACCCGAACCTGCCGCTGTGGGTGGCGGAAGGCCTGGCGGATTTCTGGGGCAACACCGACGTAAACAGTTCGGACGTGCAAATGGGCAAGCCGGACGAAAACCTGGTGATGGAATTGCGGCAAAGCTCGCTGATTCCGCTGGAGGTGCTGTTCAAGGTGGACCACAGCTCGCCGTACTACAACGAGCAGGAAAAAACGTCGATATTCTACGCAGAGTCCTGGGCGCTGACCCACTATTTGATGATCGGGGATAAGGCTTCGCACCGGGCGATGCTGACGACGTATCTGGACGCCATTTCGCGAGGCGCGACGCCGGAGGAAGCCGCGGCCAAGGGATTTGGCGACCTGAAACGATTGCAATCGGCGCTGGAGACGTACATTCGGAGCAATTCGTTTTATATTCTGAAAGGCGGGGCGCCGCCGGAAATTCCGCAATCCGATCTGAAAGTTCGCGAGTTGTCCGACGCGGAAATGGACGTCTATCGCGGAGGGTTTGCGACGATCCGGGGCGACGGCAAGGACGCGGTCCCGATTCTGGAGCAGGCGGTGAAGGCCGATCCGAAGCTGGCCCTGGGCTATCAATATCTGGGATACGCCGAGCTTCAGACCGGAAAGCGCGACGAAGCTTTGGCCGATTTTTCGCGAGCGATCGAGCTGGACCCGAACAACGCGATCACCCGATTCATGCGCGCGCGGCTGTACGTCATGAGCGGCGGCGATCAGGACAAAATCACAACGGATTTGCGGGCGGCGATTGCGGCGGACCCAAATTTTGCTCCGGCTTACGGAATGCTCGCGGTGTACCTGGCGGAAAACCGGGAAAATCTGCCGGAGGCGCTGACCCTGGCGAAGAAAGCTACGAATCTAGAACCTGGCAATTCCACTTACCAGTTTGATATGGCGGAGGTTTTACTGGTGATGAATCGAATTGCCGATGCGCAGACCGTGGCCACGGCGGCGCGGAAGAATGCAATATATCCGGGGCAGCGGCGGCAGGCGGAGCAGTTCCTGCAGAGTCTGGACACGATCAGCAATTCCGCCAACTCCGCGGAAAATGCGTCTGGTGGGGCTGAAACGGCCAGCACCGTGCCGGCGGGATCGGCTGGAGCCAAAGCAGGCGGCGCGACGGCGGCGACGATGCCCACGGCGAACGTCAGGGAGGCGACTGGGTTGGTGAGCAACGTCGACTGTTCCAACGGCCTGCGCATGGAATTGAAAACTGATGCGGGAACGTTGCAATTGCGCGTCAGGCCGGGCGGCCAGACGCAGGTCGAGGCCGATGCGATGCAGGGAGAGCTCAACCTGTGCAGCGCGCTTCCGGGAAAGAAGATCGGCGTGGAGTACAAGCCGGACGGCGAGAAAACGAATTCAGGTGAACTGGTGAAAGTGCGGCTGACGAATCCCCAGTAATTTTGGGCTGGGGTGGTCGCCTGGCGACGCCAAAGATTGAAGCACCGACGGCACAGAAAAAGGCTGGAGGCCACGGAGAATTTGCGAGACGGGTTTGGGATTACGGTGGCGACGGGGCGTTTGGGTTTTGGTAGACGATGCGGCCGCCAGCGATGGTCATGGTGACCGGGAGGGTGAGGAGTTGTTGCGGCGGAATTTTGTTTAGGTCTTCTGGAAAGACGACGAAGTCGGCCAACATTCCTACGGCAATCTTTCCTTTGGTTTTTTCTTCGAATTCCGCGTAGGCGGAACCTACCGTGTAGTCGCTGAGACAATCGTGCATGTTGAGTTTTTCCTCAGGCTGCCAACCGTGGCCGGGACCGCCTTGCGGAAGTTCGCGCGTGACGCAGGAATAAATTCCGCGCAGCGGGTTGATGGCTTCGACGGGAAAATCGGTGCCGAAGGCGAGATGCACGCCGGCGCGTTCCATGCTGCGCCAGGCGTAAGCGCCGAGAATGCGGCGCGGGCCGATGCGGTCGGTGGCCCAGCGCTGGTCGGTAAGCAGATGCGCGGGCTGCATCGAGGCGATGATATTCATGCTGGCGAATTGGGCGAAATCGTCGGGCGCGACGATTTGGGCGTGTTCGACGCGATCGCGGCGGTCGCGTTCGCCGTTGGCCGCGATGACGGCGGCGAAAGTGTCGAGGGCGATGTGATTGGCGCGGTCGCCGATGGCGTGAAAGGCGAGTTGGAAGCCGTCACGGTCGCGCTCGATGGCGAAGGCTTTCAGTTGGTCGGACGGTATGCGCATGATGCCGGTGGCGTTCGGGTCGTCGGAATAAGGGGCGAGCATCGCGGCGGTGCGAGCGCCGAGCGAGCCGTCGAGAACTTCTTTCAGCGAGCCGGTTTTGAGCCAGGGGTCGGTGCTGCCGCCATCCCGCCGCATTTGCTGCAGGCGCGCGAAATCGACTTCGAAGGGCAGCCATTCGGTGATGCGGACATTTAATTTTCCGGCGCGTTGCAATTCGCGGTAGACCAGAAAATTTTCCCAGCCGAAGTTGTCGGAATCCTTGGCGACGATGACGGAATTATCCTGCACGGAAGTGACGCCGAACTGGGGAATGTAGTTGAAAAGTTTTTCGAAGGCCGCGGCGCGCTGGGCTTCGGAGTAGTCGGGAACCAATTTGGAAACGAGATTCATGGCGGCATCTTCATCGAGCATGCCGGTAGGTTCGCTGGTTTTAGGATCGCGCTCGATGCGGCCGCCGGGAGGGTCGGGAGTTTTTGCGGTTAGATCAGACATGCGGAGTGCCAGCGAGTTGACGACGGCGACGTGGCCGTCAATGCGGCTGGCGATGATCGGATTTTTGGTGGAGACCGCGTCGAGATCCTGACGCGTGGGAAATTTTTTCACGGTCCAGAGGGTGTGGTCCCAGCCATCGACGACGATCCATTCACCGGGTTGGTAGTCCTGCAGGCGATCGCGGATGCGCTGCTGAAATTCGGCGAGAGATTTTGAGCCTTCGGCATTTACGTGGAGCTGGATGTAGGCGGCGCTGGCGAGGTGCAGGTGAGCGTCGTTGAAACCGGGCATGACGAACTGGCCGTGGAGATCGAGGATGCGGGTGTTGGGACCTTTCCATTTTTGAATTTCCGGAGAGGCGGCGCCGTCGGGCGAAGTTTCATACGAAACGGCGACGATTTTTTCACCGCGGATCGCGACAGCAGAGGCCGCGGCGTGGTCAGCGTCGTCCATGGTTTCGATATGGGCGTTGGTGAGAATCAGATCCGCGGGACCGTCGGCGGTAGAGGCGGAAGCGCGCGCGGCGCGGTCGAGATTCTTCGCGGGAAGATTTTTAGTGGCGAGGCGGACGCCGATAAAAACTCCGACGAGGAGCACGACCGCGGCCAGGATCAGCGCGGAAGGACGAATCATTTATTGCTGCAAACCGGCGAGCAGGACGGTGGTGAGGAAGAGGCGCTTCAGGCCGAGTTCCCTGCCGGTGGGGTCATACCATTCGTCGAGCGTGTGCGAGCCGCTGGCCTTGCCGCCACCGCCGACGGAAATAGCGGGGATGCCGAGCGACAGCGGAATATTGGCGTCGGTGGAGCTGCGTTCGAGGCGCGAACGGGTGCCCAGAAATCGGTCGACACCGCGGATCGAATCGAGCAGCGGAGAATTTTCGGGAAGTTTGCCGGAAGGGCGCAGGCCGAGCGAGCGGAAATTCACTTCGAGCGGCGCGCCGGAATCGCGCGCGGCCGCGGCCATTTCTTCCTTGATTCCGGCTTGCATGGCGTCGCGCAGCGAAGCTTCCATTTTGACAACTTCGGCTTCTTCTTCGGAGCGCAGGTCGACTTTGACCACGGCGCGAGCAGGAATGGAATTGACCGAGGTGCCGCCTTCGACCACGCCGAAATTGAAAGAGCTGCGCGGATCTTCGGGGACGGCCAGGCTGGAAAATTTGACGATGCCGCGGGCGAGGGCGGTGATGGGATTGGGCGCGCCAAAATCGGACCAACTGTGGCCGCCGGGGCCGGTGATGGTGACTTCAAAACGGTGCGAGGCGATGCCCTGAGTGGTGATGTGCTCGGTGGAGGCGCCGTCGACGGCGATGACGGCGGCGAGGCGCGGACGATAGGCGTCGATCAGGGCGCGGATGCCGCGGAGATTGCCTTCGCCTTCTTCGCCGACGTCGCCGGCGAAAATGATTGTTTTGTTGGTGCGCACGTGGCCTTCGGAGAGCGCGCGAGCGACGCCGATGAGGGCGGCGAGTCCCGCGCCGTTATCGGCGATGCCGGGGCCAACGAGACGATTGCCGTTTTTCTTGACGCGCACTTCGGTGCCAGCAGGGAAAACGGTGTCGAGATGCGCGGCGAGAAGAATGATGCCGTTGGGGTCCGCGCCGGGACGCTCGGCGATCACGTTTCCGGTTTTGTCGATACTGACTTTCAGGCCGAAGGGTTCGAGGATTTTCTGGAAATAGGCGGCGCGTTTCGCTTCGGTAAATTCCGGCGCGGGAATTTCGCTGAGGGCGATTTGCTGCTCGGTGACCCAGGCGGTGTTTTTGTCGATCCAGGCCAGGGCTTGGGCGCAGGTGGAATCGTCCGCGATTTTCTCGACGGAGTCGGTGGCGGCGCGCGAAGAAACGGTGGCCATCACAAGAACGATACCGCAGATGTGGAGGAGTTTCACGGGTTTCTGGGTTTGATTTTAGCGCGGAATGCGGAGCGGCACGGGTTCAATTGCAGATTCGCCGGTTCAGGGGCTGAAGCCCTATTTTCTTTGGCGATGAGGGGCGGCGTGCCGCACCTCCGGTGCTTGGAAATTCGTTGGTTCTTTTTCCCGGCCCTTACGGGCCGGGCTAACCTATGCCGCGCCTCCGGCGCTGGTTTCGTGCGCGTGGACCGTAGACCACTAAACCGAGTACCTGCGGAACAGGATACGTTGCGGGTGTTAGTTCGAGGCGCGGACGAGTTCGAGGATTTCGGGGTCGGTCATGACGCGGTCGGTTTGTTTGGCGGCGGCGAAGAGGCGATCGACGAGGCGGTCGGTGGCGGGAATTTTACGCTTTTCGAGCCAGTAGATGACGTTGGAGCGGCCGCTGAGCGGGCCGATTTCGATAATTTGTTCGAGGCCGAAGAGATGCGACGGGACGCCGCTGTAAATGGCGTTGGCCAGCTCGCGATCGCCTTTTTTGTAGGCTTTAACGATGGCGGCGGCGTGGACGCCCGTGGCGGTGCGGAAGGCGTCGCGACCGACGACTGGATAATTCGGCGGGATCGGAGTGTGCGTGGCCCTGGAGACGGCTTCGGAATACTTTTTCAGCTGCGAGAGATCGTGATCGATCAGGCCGAAGAGTTTCAAATTGACCAGCATCAATTCCATGGGCGTATTGCCGACGCGTTCGCCCAGAGCTAGCGCGGCGGCGTGGACTTGATCGGCGCCAGCGGCGACGGCGGCCAGAGAATTGGCGATGGCCAGGCCGCGATCGTTGTGGCCATGCCAGTCGACGCGAATTTTTTCGCCGGAGGGCTTAATCACTTCGTCGATCACGAATTTAACCAGGTTGAATGCGCCGGCCGGCGTGGCGTGGCCGACGGTGTCGCAGAGCACGGCGGCGCGGGCGCCGGCGCGAATCGCGCTGCTATATAAGGTTGCGATGGTCGCGGGGTCGGTGCGCATGGTGTCTTCGGTGACGTACATCACCGACAGGCCGGCGTCGACGGCGAATTTCACGGCGACTTCGGTGGTGCGCTGCAGATGATCGACGGTCCAATCTTCGACCAGGCGGCGAATCGGGCTGGAGCCGAGGAACGTGGCGGCCTCGATGGGCCTGCCGACTTTTTCGGAAATTTCGATGATGGGCTTGATGTCCTTTTGGTGGGTGCGGGCGGCGGCGTTAGGACGAATTTTCATTTTCGCGGAAACAATTTCGCGGGCGAGGGCTTCGGTGTCGGCGTAGGCGCGGGGGCCGGCGCCGGGCAGGCCGATATTTACGGTGTCGATGCCGAGCGATTCCATGAGGTGGAGGATTTCGATTTTTTCGGCGATCGAGGGATCGTGGACCGAGGGATTTTGCAGGCCGTCGCGGAGGGTTTCATCGTTGAGCGCGACCCGGCGGTTGGCGGCGATTTCGGCGCCGGTGAAAATGTTCCAATCGTGGATGAGATCGTTTTGCATTGTTTAATTTTGACGCATTGCCGTGGCGCGTGAAAAGAGTGTCGCACCTACGGCGCTCGGACTACCCTTCTTAAGCTGACCCAACCCGCACGTCGGGCTCGGACGGACTACACAAACGCTAAATTCGGTTGCGGCGGAAAATTACGCCGCGGGCGCCGTCTTTCTTCATCGCTGCGTGAAGGCGCTGGGACCAGCTCGGCGCGAACAGTGATTCGACGAGAGCCGCTCCGGAAGCGGCCAGTTCCACGGTGTAGCCGAACCACCAAGATTTTGGGACGCGCGGCAGACGATCTTCATCCACGTATTTTACTTGAACCATTTCGAGCAGTCCAAGGCGCGAGTGGCTACGGCCCCAGCCGCTATCGCCGGAGCCGCCGTGCGGCGCTTCGGCGATGCCGTAATAACTGGCGACGTCGTTGATCATGACCGAGCCGGCGTTGAGGCGCGAGGCGAGTTCGCGGCCGCGGCGTCGGCTGGCGGTCCAGATACTCGCGCTGAGGGCAAAAGGCGAATCGTTGGCGAGCGCGACGGCTTCGTCGGCGTTTTTTACCATTTGAATCGCGAGGACCGGACCGAAGGTTTCTTCGCGCATCAGGTCCATGGAGTGATCGACTTGAGTGACGACGGCGGGGTCGAGAAAATTCGGGCCGAGGTCGGGGCGGCGATCGCCGCCGGTGAGCACGCGCGCGCCGCGTTTTTTTGCTTCGGCGATTTGCTGCTCGACTTTTTCGAGCTGGCGCGGACGGATCATGGGGCCGACTTCGGCGTCGGGATCGGAAGGCGGCCCGAGGCGGAGTCGATCGGTTTTTTCGACGCAGAGTTTGGTGAACTGGTCGACGATGGGCGCTTCGGCGTAAATACGCTCGACCGAGATGCAGGTCTGGCCGCAATTCATGAAGCTGCCCCAGACCGCGGCGCTGGAGGCGACGTTCAGATCGGCGTCGGCGAGAACGATCATGGGATCTTTGCCGCCGAGTTCGAGCGAGGAAGGAATTAGCTTTTTGGCGCAGGCTTCGGCGATGCGCTGGCCGGTGGCGACGCTGCCGGTGAAAAAAACCTTGTTGGGGCCGGAGGCGATGAGGGCGGCGCCGAGATCGCCGCGGCCCTGGACGACCTGTACGAGATCTTCGGGAAGTTTGGCTTCGGCGCAGAGTTCGGCGATCAGGGCGCCGGACCACGGCGTCAGTTCGGAAGGCTTCAGGATTACGGCATTACCGGCGGCGAGAGCCGGGATGACCTGGGCCATCGGAATCGAGAACGGATAATTCCAGGGAGAAATGATCGCGACGACGCCGAGCGGGTTGAATTCGAGCCAGCCGGATTTGGCCTTCATGGCGAGATTGTGGTGCGGAACTTTTTCGGGCCTCAGCCATTGCGCGGCGCGTTTGGCGACGAAGTCGGCGGTGTCGAGCGCCAGCAGGACTTCGGCGAAGATGGCTTCGACGCGGGGCTTGCCGGTTTCGCGGGAGATGACGTCGGCGATTTTGTCGCGGTTGGCGAAGACGGCGTCGCGAAGATTGCCGAGCGCCGCGCGCCGCGCGGATGCCGGCTGCGGGGACCATTCTTTTTGGGCGCGGCGGGCGGACTCGAAAATTTTTGGGAGTTGGGAGGGTTGGGTGGAGTCGAAAGTCGCGTTGAGTTCGTTGGTGGCGGGATTTAGGGAGTCGATGAGTAGCGGATTGATTTGCGGTGGGAGGACGGATTGGGACGGCGGGGGCATCTTTGGTGATTGTAGCTGAAATGGGGTGGGGTGACATTTTTGCGTCGAAATGAGAGTCAAAAGATTTAACACAGAGAACACAGAGAAAAGCGGAGGGCACGGAGAGCGTGGGGCAAGAAGATTGGGTCGAAGAGAGATCCTTCGTCGCGAAAGGCGCTCCTCTGGATGACGGCCAAAAACGGTTTGGGTGGCAGGACTAGGCGACTAGGAGAAGAGGCTCGTTTGGTGCAACGCTAGCAAACAGCATTCGAAGCAGGTCCCTCGCTGTGCTCGGGATGACAATTTAATCTTGTCGATGATTTTTAAGGTTTGGCGCGGTGGCGTTGGGCGGCGTTGGCCAGCGAGTCGGTGGGGTCGGGGTATTCGATGTTCATGAGGTAGAGGCCTTCGGGTGGGACGGTGGGGCCGCTGCGGCTGCGGTCTTTGGCTTCGAAAAGTTTGGGGATGTCGGAGGGCGCGAGTTTGCCGCGGCCGACTTCCATGAGGGTGCCGACCATTTTGCGGACCATGTAACGGAGGAAAGATTTGCCGCGCACGATGTATTCGATTTCGTTGCGGCCGATTTCGCGGCGGAATTCGGAGGAGTGGATGACGCGGACCATGTCGCGTTCCTGATCGTCGTCTTCGGAGCCGGAAGAGGCGGCGAAAGTGGTGAAATCGTGCTCGCCGGTAAATTCAGCGGCGGCGGCGTCCATCGCGGTTTCGTCGAGCGGCCACGGATAGAAAAAAACGTGGCGGTAATCGAAGGGAAGAAGGACGGGGCCGCGGGCGATGCGGTATTTGTACGTTTTGGCTTGAGCCAGCCAGCGGGAGTGGAAAGTTTGGCTGACTTCCTCGGCGGCGACGACGCGGATGGAATGCGGCAGCATGGCATTCATGCCTCCCAGGAATTCCGCGGCAGCTAGATTGGAATGCGTTTTGAAATGCGCGACCTGGCCGAGGGCGTGGACTCCGGCGTCGGTGCGGCTGGCGCCGTGAATGGCGACGCGTTCCTGGGTGATTTTTTGGAGGGCGTCTTCGAGCGCACCCTGGATGGTGGGGATTTGGGGCTGGAATTGCCAGCCGTGGAAGTCGGAGCCGTCGTAGGCGATGGTGAGTTTGATATTTTGCATGGGTGCGTGGCTGCGGAATATCTTACGCGAGAGAAATCAACGGCACCACAGATGAGCACAGATAAAACCTTAGAAAGTGGTTTGGACGATTTTCTTCGCGATTGTTTTTGCCGCTACGGCGTAAAAAGTAGATCCCTCGCGCGCTTCGGGATGACAACTTTCCTGTGACGCCGGCGGTGTGTTGGGGCACGCTGGAATTTAAACGCAAACGCGGCGGTGAGTGGCGCGCTGGCTTAGTGCTGCGCGCGCTGGAAGCGCGAGCCGGGGCGGCTGGCGGTGTCCCCGGCGCGGCATTGGGGGCATTCGTCCGGCTCGTAGCTGGGAACGTCGAGTTCGAGGAGCGCTTTGGCCGGGACATTTAATTCCAGGCGGCCGCCGCTGCGATCGATGATGGCGCCGGAGGCGACCGCGAGGCCGCCTTCCTGTTCGACGACGCCGATGGTTTCGCGGGTGGAGCCGCCGGTGGTCCAGACATCTTCGATGACCAGAGTTTTTTCGCCCGGTTTGAGTTCGAAACCGCGGCGCAGAGCCATCTGGCCGGAGCGATCGCGTTCGACGAAGATGGCGCGGACGCCGAGGCCGCGGGCGACTTCGTGGCCGATGATCAGACCGCCCAGGGCGGGAGAGGCGACGCAGGAAACGTGGTGGTCCTTAAACATGGCGGCGATGGCGCTGCCGAGTTTTTCGGCGTGCTGCGGATGTTGGAGCACGAGCGCACATTGGATGTAGGTGGCACTGTGGCGTCCGCTGGACAATTCGAAGTGGCCGGTGCGAATGGCGCCCACAGTTTCGAGCAGTTTTATGATTTCGTCGCGTGTCATGAGTGCACTGCCTCAGTTGCGGTTCAGCCCGCGGCTGGCGAGTACCCGGCGGGTAGCGGTGCGCGTAGCGTAAATGCGGACACGGAAAGTGTCAATGGGGGTGCGGCGGGCGTCAGCGGGCGGTTGCGATTGGGGTGGCCCAAACGCGGCTCGCGAATCACTCAGGCAGCTCCGCTGCTGGCGCGAGGGGAATTCGAATTAGTACGACGCTGAGCCCTTTTCTTCGAGGGTGATTTGGCCCACGCCGCCGCTAACATTCACGTAGATGGTGTTGGGGGATTTGCCCAGGGCATCGTTGGTGTAGTCGTCGCCGTCGTGATGAAAACCGTGGGCGTTGACGTCGCCGAGGCCGTCGCTGGCGTGAATGCGAACGCCGATATTTCTGGGCAGGATGATATCGGCGGTGCCGACGCCGCCGTGAATGTCGACGTGCAGGTCGGATTTACGCGGGCCGGTGAGATCGAGGTCGAGGCGGCCAACGCCGACTTTCAGGTCCGCATGAGCGACGTCGAGACCCTGCAGGTTCACGTTTCCTTTTCCCGCGCCCAAGTTGAGGTTGAAGTCGATCGGGACACCGCCCGAGAAACGCAAACGCCAGTCATTGCCCGAGCCGGCGAGGTGCACATGGCTGAGATTTTCCTGGGTGATGTCGAGGATGCCTTCGTCTTTGGAGACGGTGTAATTGGTTTGCGGCTTTCCATCGCGGTCCCGGTAGGCGAAATTCGCGTCGAGGAGTTTGGAAGCGCCACCGGCGAGGTCGAGGGTGCCGGAGGGCATGTCGATATTGGCGGTGACGGTTTTGGCGGATTGCAGGTCGATGGATTGCGAGTCTCGCAGAATGACGACGCGGCCGTGGCCATGCGTGACGGCGACTACGACGAAAGCAAGCAGGACCAACATGGCCAGGATGATGCCCAGATCGTTGTTGCCGCGAGGCTGGCCATCGGTGCCAGTGCCGCCGTCATTGCGGATGCGGAAGGCGTCGAAAATCTTACCGAGGCCGATGACGATCAGGATTACGGGCCAATAGCGCATGGCGATGGACCAAAAATCGAGATCGGGCCGGAGATTGGCAATCAGGAAGATGATGCCGACGGTGAGGACGATCAACCCGCCGGCTATGGACGGGCGGCGATATGGACGATTGGCCATGCGTGACTCCCTGCCCTGTGGTACGCAGGGGCTGCGGGAAAGTTACCGCGCCCCGTGTGACGATATTAGCTTTTTTGGGCCGCGCGAAGCACAGCGGCTTTGGAATCAGCGGCGAAACGCTCTTGGAGCGATCTCGCAAACGGATATGCCAAACGCGCCAGAGCGGTTGGCCGCGAGAAGGCGTAAATGTCGTACCAAACGGATTGATCCGCGGAATCGAATTCGACGGTGAAGCGCTCTTCGCCGACTTCCGCATGGCCTGGCAAGGTTCCGTAGGCAAATCCGTATTTCTCTGTGGGACCGGGCTCGTCGACAACATAAACGATCCGGGAAGCATTCAGCGACCAGAACCCGAGATGCGATACGAGCACGGCGACGGTCACGCCAGGTTCGATGCGGGCTTCGGGCCAACACAATTCAAGCCAAGGCAGGTCGAACATTTTCCAGCGATTAATGGCTCGTTTAGCGCGATCAAAGGTCTCAGCACCTTCTCCCAGCTTTATTCGATTGTGATCCAGGATGTAGCCAGTTGGCGCAGCCATTCGTGACAGGCCGACTTCCGGGTATGAGAATTTCTGAAGTTGCTGAAGCGTGATGAATTTGTTGATCGAATCGCGGCTGGGTTTTGCCAGACAAAACATGGACTGTCCTCTTCAGGCGGAACCGAACGGAACAGTATCGCAGGAATCACGCCGAATCGGACTTAGGAGGCGCCGCTCCGGTGCAGGGCGAAATTGACAGGCGCGCGCGGGTCGGATATTCTCAATGATTCGAAATAGACCACGAAGGAGTATTGAATGGCTCAGGGTACGGCGGTAAAGCACAAGAAGAAGACGAAATCGGTATTGAAGAATATCCGGCAGACGGAGCGGCGGGCGGCGGTGAACCGGATGAACCGCACGCACGTGCGTTCGTCGGTGCGGAAAATGCGCGCGGCCTTGACGTCTGGTGACGCGGCGGCGGCGGAAAAACTGGCTTCGGCGACGTTTTCGGATTTGGACAAGGCGATTCGCAAGCGGACGCTGACGGAAAATACGGCGAACCGGTACAAGTCGCGATTGACTTTGGCTTTGAATGCGCTGAAGGCGAAGAAGAAGGCGTAAAAGCGGATTTGGATTTTTGGGTTTGAGAGGCGCCCCAATTTTCGGGGCGCCTTTTTTTTTGCGTCGGGGCGAGGTGTGTCGCGGGGGAGATCGCGTGTCGCACCTCCGGCGCTGAAGCGGTTGGCACGATTTGGCTCACCTTAAAGTTGGCAGCTACGTAATGCTCGAGGGCGGTGTTGCGGGCTAGCGAGGTTAGCGCGTTGAGGCGCTGGTGGCGGTGGAAGTGAGCCGGGCGATCAGGAATTCCATGGTGGCGCGTTTGTCGGGGTTGGAGGATTTGAGCTGGCTGTCGGTTTCGGCTAAGGCTACGAGGCCGGCGCGGAGATTTTCTTTGGACATGCGATGGGCGTTGCGGATGGCGGCTTCGGCGGAGTCGGGGCGCATGCCCAGGGGGCGGGCGGCTTGGAAACCACGCATGGTGGCGGGGAGGTCGCGGGCTTCGATGAGTTTGCGGTACATCCAGGAAAGGACGCCGACGAGGGCGACGGGTTCTTCGCCTTCGCGGAGAAGATTGTCGAGAAATTGGAGGGCGTGGTCGCGGCGGCGGGTGGCAATCATGTCGGCTAATTCCCAGACCGTGTTTTTGCGGGCGTTGGGGACGAGTTCCTTGACGGCGGCGGCGGTGATTTTTCCGCGGCCCTGGACGTAGAGCGAGAGTTTCTGGAGTTCCATGCGCATCAGCGCGGGTTCGCGATTGGTGATGTCGGCGAGGAGCGTGGCCGCGGCGGGTTCGATTTCGGCGCCAAGTTCTTTAGCCATCTGCGCGGCAAATTGCGGAGCCTGGTCGCCGATGGATAATTCAACGATGACGGCTTTTTCGTTGAGGATTTTGTAGAGGCGCTGGCGCTTGTCGAGTTTGGGAACTTCGAACAGCAAAATGGTGAACGGCGCGGGTTTATCGAGATAGGCGGAGAAGGCTTGCAGCGTTTCTTTGCGCGGGTCGTCGGCGTCGTCGGATTCATCAGCGTCGGCGGCAGCGTCATCGTCGCGCTTTTTGACTTCGATGGTTTCGGCGCCGTCGATAATGACGACTTGCAATTGCGCCAGCATCGGCAGAGTTTCGGCGCGCTGAAAAACTTCGCTCCAATCGCCACCCTGAACGCTGATGCGCGCGAGGGCCCAATCGCGGACGGCATCGGGCACGTAGGCCTGAATAATTCCGTTGCGGCACATATCGCGAAGATAAGGGTCAGTGCCCATCAAGACGATCGCAGGGATGGGCTTCCCTTGCGCGAGGCGTTCGAGAAGCTGGGTGGCCGTGGTTTCGGGCATCAGAATTTCTCGGTGACGTTGGAAACCAGCTGGGCGGAGAAATCACGGGCCATGCGTTCGAGAGCCGGGTCTTGTTCTTCGAAGAAAGACTGCACGTCGGAAGAAATCTGGTATTCGTCACGGAAAACCATGTCGTCATTTTCGTAAATGGTTTTTTGCGATTGATTATCGACGAGCAGCACTTTGGTGTGAACGGTGACGAGCGAGGTGGTGACCTGGCCAGTGGTGGCATCGAAGATCACCGGAGCGGTTTCGACGGAGAGGATTTCTCCGTGCAGCACGGCGTCGGCCGATTCCGGATCCTGAATGATGCGGTATTTGGTGCGCTGGATGAATTGACGAATGACGGCGGCGGTGAAGCGCTGCTCGATGCGATAGCGGGTCGTATCGTTTTTGAACGCGGGGACGGCAATGGTTTTCCAGTCGGAGGGGAGATTGGCGGCGCGTCCAGCGACGTGGTAGCCGCAGGCGGAGAGGAGCAAGGCCGCGGCGGCGAGTGCCGCGATGAGCGGGGCGTACTGGAATTTATTGCACCGGCGGTGCGGCATTGAGTTCCTCCGCGATGCGCACAGCGTTGATGGCGGAAAGCCGGAGATTATCGGCAGCTCCCCAGATCCAGATTCCATTGGGCACATTCGCATCGGATTCGATGCGCGCGAGATGAATTTCGTTTTCGGTGGCGACACTGGCATTGCTGGGAGGCGGATCTCCGGCGGCGGCAACTTTTACGCCGAGGTTGGTGAAGGCCAGCTCAAGCTGTCCGAGGTTGGGCGGCGCCGCGAACTCAGCAAAGGCGGAGAAGGCGTAGCCGTAGAAAGCCGGGGCCTGGACCAATTGAATGGCGGGAATTTGAGCGCGTTCGCCGGCGTAGTGGGCGACGTCACGAGCGATGGCGCTTTTCACCTCTTGAAAAGTGGGACGCGAATCCTGGCCGTAGCCGGCGAGCAGGTTGAAGGCGACTTGCGCGTCAAAAACCTTCTGGCTAATGGCACGGAAGGTCAGCAAGTTGGTGGTCTGGCTTTCGAGCTCTTCGACGGCGATCTGATCGCGTTCGGAGACCGGAGGAAACAGAAGCGCGACGGTGCGCAGCGGAGAAAATTTGGCGAGCGCGGCGGCGACGGTGCACGCGACAATCACGCCGGCGCCAGGCGCGGAATACGGGGTAGAGAGTTGGGAACTGCTCCGCGCCGCCGGCGATTCAGGCGAGCCGATACCCGGACGCGGCAAGAATACGGTGGCTAGCGCCGGAATGGAGACGGTGGCCTCGGGCGAAGTGGCCAGGAAGCCGGTGAGATCGATGACGGTGGCGCCGGAAGATTGGGCTTTGCGCCAGTTCTGTTCCACGTCGCGCTGCGAGCCGGTGAAGAAGACGAAACGGGACCGTTCGAAGCTGGTTTCTTCGAGAGCGCGAATAAAGGTGGGCTCACCGGCCGCTTCGGTCAGGGTGCCGGCGATGGCGGGCTCGTCGAGCAAAATAATATCGCTGGCCGGGAAATTGCGGTCTTCGAGGATGAGCTTCACTTCCCTACCGCGGAGCGAAGAAGCGCCGACGATGGCGACGCGATTGGCTTTGGTACGGCTGGAGGACATGCCTAGGCGGGCCGCGACCGCAGCCGGAAATGGCGGAAGACCTGCATGATGGGACCGTGCAAGGTGTAACAGGCGGTGATGATGAACAGCATGATGTGCGAAAAATAGACCAGCGAGGCCAACAGCACACCGAGAAAAATCACGGCGAGCGACGGTTGCTTGCGGGTCCAGGGAATGTCCTTAAAGCTGAAAAAACGGAGGGTGCTGGACATCAGCACGCTGAGCGCGACCATGAGCGCGAGCCACAGGAGCGAAACGCGAATGTCCTGAATGGGCACTCCGTGAAAATAATAGACGGTGGCGGCGAGCATTCCGGCGGCGGCCGGAGTGGGCATGCCTACGAAATATTTGTTGCCGCCGGGGGCCATGCCTTGAATGTTGAAACGCGCTAAACGCCAGGCGCAACTGGCGACGAAAATAAATCCAACCAGCCAGCCGAGTTGGGTCAGATGCAACGCTTCCGGAGCATTAGGCGCGGCCAGCGCGCGGATGCCCCAGGCGTAGGCGAGAGAGGCCGGGGCTAAGCCAAAGCTGACGATGTCCGCGAGTGAATCGAATTCCCGGCCGAAATCGCTTTCGGTGCCCATCCAGCGGGCGATGCGTCCATCCATGGAATCAAAAACGTAGGCGAGACCGATGGCGGCGGCAGCGTGCTCAAAATCCTGAATTCTTCCTTCGAGAGTGGCGAGGATTGCGTAATAGCCACAAAGCATATTGGCTACGGTGAAGGCGCTGGGAAGAATGTAGACACCGCGACGCAGGCGCGAATTGCGGAAAGGCCGGGGAAGTTCGTGTTCCTGGCCGATGCGATTTACGCCGTTCAATTCCATCTCGCTAATACGCTCTCGCCGCCTTTCACTTTTTCACCGCGCTTGACGGCGACTGCGGTATTCAAAGGCAACCAGACATCGACGCGCGAACCGAAACGAATGAGGCCGATCAATTCGCCGAGAGCCACCGTTTCGCCCTCTTCTTTCCAGCATATCACGCGGCGCGCGATGGCTCCGGCGATTTGTTTGAAGACAATATTGCCGCGGGTGGTGTGAAGGTAAATGATATTTTGTTCATTTTCGACGGAGGCGGCGGCGCGGAAGGCGGCATAAAACTTTCCGGGACGGTAGACGACGTCGGCAATGCGGCCGGCGGCGGGGGCGCGCTGGACGTGGACGTCCCAGACCGCGAGAAAAATGGTGACGCGATGGCCCATGACCGAATCGAGCATTTCGTCGACGATTTCGACGATGTGGCCGTCGGCGGGCGAGACGATCAGCTGCGGATCGGTGGGGATCTGGCGCTGTGGATTGCGGAAAAAGTAAAAAACGAAAAGGCCGAGAAAAATCAGGAGGCCGCCGGGCCATTTCCAGCCGGGAATGAAGCAGAGCGCGCCGACGAGGAGCGGCGGCAAGGCAAATTTGTAGGCGTCCTTAACCATGCTGTTTAGGAAATATCCTTATTCATTTTCGCGGAATCGCCATACCTGCAGAGCCCGCACACGTCACGCGTGCGAAGTGCTTTTGAACCGAGATGCACTTCTATTGTACGACAGAAGAGAGCGTGCCAGGCGTGCAGCTTTAGCTCGGTTACAGAAAATTCTAGTGATGGACCAAACCGTTTCGGTGCTTGGCGACGATCAGGGCCATCATGTCTTTGAGGTAGAGCTTGAATCGCTTGAGAGCGACTTCTTCATCCATGTCTTCGACTTTCCAGTATGATTTCTGGCCTAGTTGCTGAAGTTTGGATTCACAGCGGAGATGTTCTTCGAAGAGGTTGCGGTATTCCTGGTCCGATTCGATCAATGTCTGGCGAATATCCTGAGATGTTTCAGGCATCGTTCACCTCCAGGCCAAATTTGGGGTACCTCTGAGGCTAGGAATATCACGGAGGGGCTGTGGAAGCCAAGGGGCAAGATTCCGAAGCGAGCGGTGGATGGCGGACGCGAGGTGCTTGGACGTGACGAAGGCTTGCGCGAGAGAACCGCGCAAGCGGAAAGGGGCGAAGGCATTTCCTTTTTGGCACGGCTGAAGCCGGGCCTGACGAAAAGCGCGGGGACGGAAAGATCGTGATCGTGCCGGCGAAAGGCTCGCGCGAGAAGACCGCGCGAAAGGAATGGAACGAAGCCATTTTTGTTTCCCGGCCCTTACGGGCCGGGCTAACCTCTGCCGCCCCTTCGAAAGCTGGAGCTGCGCCGACAAACGGTTTGTTGCGGGCGGAATCGAGCAAAAAGCTGGGAACGACGACGGCGTCGATTTTTGGGTGGGCAGCGTGCGCGGCGGATCGCAAACAGCAGATCCCTCGCTGCGCTCGGGATGACAATTGTGGTGTGGGGAGGATGGCGGCGGTTCGGAGGACGATTACGGTGTCGAGAACGCCGCGCGGGCGGCGGGCGGACTTTCTTTCGGTGCGGCAAATGAGCCCAGCGGGCGGCGGGTTTTTAGGTGAGGCGGCGGGAGAGAAGGAGGGCGTCGTCGTTGGGCGCGACGTAATAGTTGCGGCGGCGGCCGACGATTTGGAATTGGTGACGCTCGTAGAAGCGGAGGGCGGTGGCGTTGGCGCTGCGGACTTCGAGGATGGCTTGTTCGGCGGAGAAGGTGCGCGCCCAGCTCAGGGCACATTCGAGAAGAGCGGCGCCAGAGCCATGGCGTCTGGCATCGGGGCGGATTGCGAAATTCAAGACTTCGATTTCGTGGGCGACGTGACGGGCGACTAGGAAGCCGGCGATATCACGCGCGTCGATCGCGCTCGCGGGCCGGTGCTGCTGGTCGTCTGCGGCCTGGGTGTTTCGTACATCGAAGAGAGGTCCTTCGTCGCTGCGCTCCTCTGGATGACGGCCAAAGTCAGGTTCGGCGCCGACGGAGGGTTCTCGACTATTTTCGACGTGATGAGTCCCACTTTTTTGCTCAGCGGCACTTTGTTCTGCAACAATTTCAAAAATCCAGCCGGACATTTCGCCGTGGACTACTCGTTCGTAGTCGGCGGATTTCCATTGGGCGATTTCGGGGCATGCGGATTGGATGGCGAGGATCGAATCAATGTCGCGGGATTCGAGGGGGCGGATGGGCAACGGAGTTACTTTCCTTTCAGCTGCAGCTCGGCGTCGGAGCGGCGGACGTAGTTGGCGTCAAGAGTTAGCGCATTGCTGAATTGGCCGCGCTGGGCGCTGGCGATGGCGAGCTTGCCGATCGACGGCGCGAGGACACCTGAAACGGTCTGAAGAATAATGGATAAGGCTGACGGTGACGATGCGGAATTCTCAAAACGAGACAGCGCCGCGGAAATCAATTGCGGATCTGATGTGGCGATCACTGCTTTGGAGTTCGCGCAGCGTTTTTGAATTTCGGCGAAGAGTTCGTCGGGAGACAACACTACCTCAGCGCCATCGAGTTTGAGTTGCGAGCCAGTGCGGAGGTAGAAGGCGCAGTACAACTGGCTGCGGCGAGCGTCGAGGATTGGAATTACGAATTCCGGGCGCGAGGGATCGAG
>JGI12704J13340_1000001_pt1 | contig 137983 bp, 124 predicted proteins | sample BlaSpr_A8_Ref_O2_FD_13340 | JGI IMG/M metagenome (IMG submission 13340) | reverse complement strand
GTTGGCGCCAAGGCATCCACCGTACGCCCTTAGTAGCTTAACCATAAAACTTACCCAACACGTCGCCATCGCCGGCCTCTGGATGATCACTCATGCAAAGGACCGACCCCGCGCGTGGAGTAAATTCGCCTTTCCACATTGCGCTACTCTCGAGCAAATATTTGCGGTTTACTACATCATGCGAGCCTTGAAACTCGCATAACATAGTGCCAGCTTCCTTCAGTTGTCAAAGAACCCCAATCCCGTCAACAACTTCCGACTGGATCGTCTCCCCTCCCGGGGGAGTGCGCCAAGGTTTTCTGTGCCGAAGCCCAAAACCCTTTTGCGCAAGAAAAAACCCGGCAACAAGCGCCGGGCGAATCCGTCCTGCCTGCGGGCCGCGTCGTTCGCTGGCCACTAAGGACGGAAGTGCTCGAAGCTCGATTGCTGTCTACCCGGTGTTTGTACCCAAACTCACCTCGAAGAAGAGGAAGGCTAAACCGGTGCTGCCTGCGACAATCTGCTTTCGCAGACACCCGCTGACATCAGGAGAATATAGCACCTTTCAGAAAAAGGTCAAGTATTAATGAAATATTTTTTTCGCAGACTTCTTGTGGATATTCGACAGTTCTGTGGAAATCGGCGCTCGTAGAACGTGCGTCCCGAGATGAAACTTGTTCGCGCTTACTTGTTGTGCTTGAAATATTCGACCTGGCGCAGACGCCTGGCCGCTTCTTCGCGCGTCTTGTACGGGCCGCCGAGATTCTTTCCCTTCTCGGACAAAACTTTGTAGCCTTCTTTTACTTTTTTGATCACGATCGTTCCCTCCACTGTTAATTATCCGCATCACTCTTACGTCATCAATACGGTTTGCGCTGTAGGCAGGCGCGGGTGATTTGTGTTTTCCTCGAATGGAAATTCGGCGCGGCGCAGAACCGCAATTTGTTTTGCAAAAGCCACCGAGGGGATGGCTGGGATGAAATACTTGAGAATTGGGATTCGTATCGTGATGGCGTGTTTCCTGCTCTCGATCGCAGCTGCGGAAATCGCGCAGGCGCAAACCAAGGAACAGTTGGAGGAATGGAACCAGCCGGTTGCTCCGTTTCGAATTATCGGCAACGTGTATTACGTCGGAGCCTCGGACGTCACGTCGTACCTGATTCATACTCCCGCCGGCGACATCGTGCTGGATGGCGGCTTGGTTCAAACTGCGCCGCAAATTGAAGCGAACATCAAGACGCTGGGTTTCAAACTGGACGACGTGAAGATCCTGCTAAATTCGCACGCGCATTTCGATCATGCCGGCGGGCTGGCGGAGTTGAAGAAAAGCAGTGGCGCGTCCCTGGTGACCATGGAAGCCGATGCCAAACAACTCGAACGCGGCGGGCACGGAGATTTCTTTTTTGGCGATGCCGATTTGTTCCCTGCGGTCACGCCCAATCGCTTGATTCACGACGGCGATACGGTCAGCCTGGGCGGAACAACTTTGACCGCTCATTTGACTGCGGGCCATACGCGCGGATGCACCACCTGGACGATGACCGCTGAGGAAGCCGGTAAGGACTACAACCTGGTTTTTTTCTGCAGCGCGAGCGTGCTGGATGGTTACGTCCTCGTGGCGCGCCCGGGCCACCCGGCCAGCTATCCGGGGATCGCTGAAGATTACGAGAAGTCGTTTCGAATTTGGAAATCGCTATCGTGCGATGTGTTCCTCGGCGCACACGGGCAGTTTTTCGATCTGACTGAAAAATATGAAGCGCTAAAAAATGGCGCGCAAAAAAATCCCTTCATTGATCCGGCGGGGTATCAGGCCTACGTCGCGCAAAAAGAGGCAGACTTCCAGAAAGAGCTGGAGCGCCAAAAAGACCTCGCCGCGAACGCGGACAAAACTCCGCCAAAGAACTGAAGAAAGCCGCGTCAGCGATTCTATGTTCGTTGGTTGTTGTAAATGGCGGCGACGATCAAACCCATGATGCCGAGTTGAATGCCACCGGCGATCATCCACTTGATCACCAGCTGGTAAGGGACGATGTAGACCACGTAATCGCTGAGCGAATATGGAACCACCGTGAGGAATGTGACCATGATCGCGTAGCGAATTCCCTGGCCCGGCCATGGTTTGGGTTCGATGCCGCGCTGATAAATGTAGGCGAACAGCGCCGCGAAAAAGAATTGGCCAATCAGCATGGCCCAAAATCGGTGCATCATACCTTCCGGCGAGCGATGGCTGGCGGGAATCGCCGCGTAGTCGGCCATCAGCCAAATGCTATGCACCACGTAGTTGGTGGCCATCAACGCGACGTAACCCGCGATCGTGGCCAGTGCGAGTTTCTTCATGGAATTCACCTCACGATTTTAGACAACCCGGCCGGTTGGAGCAGGTGGAAAAGCGATCCGAAGGCCACTAGGATGCCCTCGCAGCGGCAGCGTAGCACCGGCAATTCAAATCACGAAGGGAATTGTAGGCCGACGAACTACTACTTACAGAAAGGTCTGGGACCGTTCAAAATTCCAACGGACGGCAGCAAGCGCTAGGGATTGGTGACTTGAATGGAAACGCTGGCTTCGCGCAGCGGAACGTATTGCAGTTCCCAGGCGGCATGGGCTTTGCTTTCGGCGTAGGCATCAGCGGCGTCGCGATCGCGGAATTCGATGGCGTAGGCGGCATTGAAATCGCGCGGCTGCATACGCTCACCCTTAATCCAAATGTTCTTGATGCCCGGCACTTTTCCGGCCATGTCCTTGATGCCTTCGATCGCGCGCTGCTTATCGGCATCGGTGGCCGTGGGATTCCATTTCAGCTCGACGACATGGAGGATGGTTTTGGGCTGGCCAAAGCGGTTTTGGCCGGCCACGTAACCGGAGGCAAAGAGCGTGGCCGCCAGGAATGATCCCGCCAGAATTTTCGTCGCACGGCTGAAATGAATTTGCATACACGCTCCTCGATCGAACCGAAATGATAGCGCTTGAGTGTAAGTGAGACGGCGAGCGCGGCGCAATGTGAGCACACGGACGAACGCAGAGCTAAATGAGGCGTTGGTGCGTCGATTTCGCTGTTGACCCGTTGCTGGCGGGTTCGCTACGATGCGCAGCCAAGCGGCGAACGCCCAAGGACGCGACGTAGGAGGCACGATGTTCTGCTCGAAATGCGGCGCGAACGTTACGGAAGGGGCAGCTTTCTGCGCGGCGTGCGGCCAACCCGTTCCCGGATACTCCATTGGCCAGCCGAGTCCAACGGTTGCGCTGGATTCCGGTGCAAATCCTGCCGCGGCCGGAATTCCGGCAGCCGCGTACGTTCCACCTCCCACGCAGACTTGGCAAGCNCCGGCGGCTGTTCCTCCCCCACCAACTGTAGGCTACGCGGGCTTTTGGCTGCGCTTCGTCGCCGTGATCATCGATTTCATTGTGATTTATGCGGTTCGGGCAATCCTTTTCAAACCATTTGGAATCGGCATGGGGATGGGAATAGGTGTTTTTCACGGAAGGCAGCCGCGGGACTTTGCTGAAATCGCGCCGATGCTCGGTATGCTCATCCGCGTCGCGATTATCAGCGCGATCATGCAGTGGCTGTACTTTTCACTGATGGAAAGTTCGGTGTGGCAGGCGACGCTGGGGAAAAAAGCGCTGGGTTTGACGGTGACCGACCTCGAAGGGCGGCGTATCGGTTTCGGTCGTGCGACGGGACGCTATTTCGCCAAGATTCTTTCCAGTTTGACGCTGTTCATCGGCTACATGATGGCGGGGTTCACCGAGAAGAAGCAAGCCTTGCACGACATCATCGCCGGAACGTTGGTGCTCCGGAAACTGTAGGCGCAATCGCCGGTCGCCGTTCATAGGGAGTCTTATGTTCTGTGGAAAATGCGGAGCGAATGTAGAACAAGGCAGGCCGTTTTGCAGCGCGTGCGGACAGCCCATGCAGGGTTACGCGGTGGGCCAGGCGGTGGCGAACGCGCCAGCATCGGGCTCGGTGCCTTCGGGCGCCGCTCCGGTTTACGCTGCGCCGGGGTCCCCCAGCTTGCCGGCTTCCGCGGCACAATCGAATATCGGGTACGCCGGATTCTGGCTGCGGCTGGTCGCGGCCATTATCGATGGCATCGTGATTTCGATTCCGCTGATGCCCGTCTTTTTCCTCGTTTTCATCGACATGTTCCGGCACGCACAAGATTTTCAAGGAAGGCAAGACCCGGCGGGTATCTTGACGATCATCGGACCTAAGATTGGGCTGATACTCTTCGTCACCGCGATCGCGTCGTGGCTCTACTGGGCGCTGTGCGAAAGTTCGGCGTGGCAGGCGACGCTGGGCAAAAAGGCGCTGGGAATTATCGTTACGGATCTCGAGGGCCGGCGAATCAGTTTTGGGCGAGCGAGCGGGCGGTTTTGGGCCGGTCGCGGGGCAGGTTCGATTCCATATTTGGGCGGCACCTATTTCCTGGTCGATTGCATTTGTGTCGGATTCACCGAGAAGAAACAAGCGATTCACGACATGATCGCCAGCTGTTTGGTACTGCGCAAGCTGTAACGACGCACTGACGGTCAGGAGCGAAATGTACTGTTCGAAATGCGGGACGCAGTTAACCAACGACACAATATTTTGCAGCGCCTGCGGACAAGCGACGGGCGTTGTTGCGCCGGCCGGCGCTGCTGCCGCGGTTGCGGGTAGCGCCGCGCCGGGATTGCCCGATTACGCGCCCGTTGCGACTGCGGCGCCGGGTGCGGTGGCTCGATATACGCCGGCGACTGGCGCGATGCTTTTTGTGCCTCCGGCGTACGCGGGATTCTGGCTGCGTTTTCTCGCCTACATCATCGACAACATCGTGCTCGGCGTGATTTTCGGAGTTGTCGCATTGCTAGCCATCGCGGCCATTGGCGTGGATTATTTTCGTGCCATGATCCAAGGCTTGCAGGACGGGAATGGAGAATTCCCGGTGGCCTTGGTTTCGGCGATCTTGATCGCCGCGTTGCTGTCGGCGGTGGTGAGTTGGATTTATCACGCCTGGATGGAAAGTTCGCAGTATCAGGGGACGCTGGGGAAGATGGCTTTGGGATTGATCGTGACCGACTTGAACGATCAACCGGTCACGTTCGGGCGGGCCACTGGCCGATTTTTCGCCAAGATCATTACCGGTTTAATTCCGCTGGGGATTGGCTACATCATGGCGGGATTCACGGAAAAGAAACAGGCGCTGCACGACATGATCGCGAGTTGCCTGGTGCTCAGGAAGCGCTGAAACTTGAGCTAAATATTGAGTCTGTGGTAGACGGAAGCTAAAAAGCAGATCCCTCGCTGCGCTTCGGGATGACCGATGTTTGTTCTGCGCACTAATTAAATAATTCTAGACGCCCCAGCCGTAGCGCTCGGAGTGTACGAGTGCGTCGTGCAGCTCCGCACGGATGTGACCGGTGAATTCGGAGGCGGTAAGGTTGCGCGCCGAAGGTTCGGAGATATCGATGGTGCGGAAGCCATGGTCGAGCACGTGGTCGATGGCTGCTTCGATCCATTGCGCTTCGAGCTCGAGGCCGAAGGATTCGCGCAGCATCAGCACGGCGGAAAAGATCGAGCCCAGCGGACAAGCAATATCCTTGCCGGCGAGCGACGGCGCGGAACCGTGAATCGGTTCGTAGAGCGCCGGGAAACCGTCGCGTCCGCGGCTCATGGAAGGAATCAGACCGATCGAGCCGGCGAGAGCGGCGGCTTCGTCGCTGAGAATATCGCCGAACATGTTGCCGGTAAGAATCACGTCGAATTGCGCAGGTTTCAGCAGAAGCTGCATCGCGGCGTTGTCGACGTAAAGATGTTCGACGGTGACGCTGGGAAAATCGGCGGCGACGCGCGACACGGTCTGACGCCACAATGACGACGTGGCCAACACGTTGGCCTTGTCCACGCTGGCCAGGCGGCGATTGCGAGATTCGGCGCGTCCAAAGGCATAGCGGGCGATGCGCTCGATTTCGGCTACGGAATATTCGGCGACGTCGCGGGCGTAGGCTTTTGCTCCGGTGCCGTGCAGTTCGTGGGCGCCAAAATAAATGTCGCCGGCCAGCTCGCGAATGATTTCGAAATCGCAATCGGCGATGCGTTCGCGGCGGAGCGGTGAAATGCCACGCAGCGCAGGCCGCAGGCGAATCGGGCGAAGATTGATGTAGAGACCAAGTTCCTTGCGGATTTTCAGCAGGCCCGCTTCGGGGCGCTTTCCGAGAGGAAGCGAATCCCATTTGGGGCCGCCGATAGCTCCGAGCAGGATGGCGTCCGACGCACGGCAGCCAGCGAGCGTGTCATCCGGCAGTGGATCGCCAAACTGATCGATGGCTGCGCCGCCGAAGGCAAATTCGCGGAATTCAAATTTGTGCTCGAATGATTTCGCGCAGTCTTCGAGGATCTGGATCGCGGCGCTGGTCACTTCCGGGCCTATGCCATCGCCCTTGAGCACCGCAATCGTTTTGGTTACGCCAGCCATGGGTTAAATCTCCTTCGAAATTTCGTCGCGGCGTTGATCGTTTATTGCGCAGCGGCTGCTGAGGCTTGATCGGCGAAGGCCTGTGAGCGATTGCGCCGCACGCTGTGAATGATCGAAAGCAGGTCGCGGTCGGTAACTTGTTTGGCGGCGTCAGCCTGCGCCGTTGCCAGTCCGTAGCAATCCGCGAGCTCTTCGTCGGTGATGGAGTAGCCGAGTTCATCGAGGCGCGAGCGCAAAGCATTGCGGCCGGAATGTTTTCCCAGGACCAGGCGGCGCGACGAAACTCCCACCTTTTCCGGAACGATAATTTCGTAGGTCAGCGGATTTTTCAGGATGCCGTCCTGGTGAATTCCGGCTTCATGGGCGAAGGCATTAGCACCGACGACCGCTTTATTCGGCGGGACGCTAACGCCAGTGACCGAGCTGAGCATCCGGCTGGTGGAATAAATTTTCTCGAGCGAGATATTGGTGGCGGCGGAGTAATGAGCCTGCCGCACGTGCAACGCCACGACAATTTCTTCCAACGACGCATTTCCGGCGCGCTCGCCGATGCCGTTGATGGTGCATTCGACCTGGCGGGCGCCGGCGGATATCGCGGCCAGCGAATTGGCGACCGCGAGGCCAAGATCGTTGTGGCAATGCGCGCTCAACACTACCTCCGGATGGCTCGCCAGTGCGGCGCGCGCCGCTCGGAAAATCTGGCCATATTCCTCGGGCGTGGTGTAGCCGACGGTGTCCGGGAGGTTGATGACATTCGCGCCAGCTTCGGCGGCGGCTCGAAGGACTTCGATCAGGAAGTCGCGATCGGTGCGGCTGGCATCTTCCGCGGAAAACTCCACGTCTTCGCAGTGCTGGCAGCCGTAACGAATCATCGAAACGATCTGGTTGAGGGCTTCGGCGCGCGATATGCGCAGCTTGTACTTCAAATGCAGATCGGAAGTGGCGAGAAAAATGTGCAGGCGCGGCTTGGCGGCCGGTTCGAGCGCGCGGAGCGCAGCATCCACGTCATCCTGACGGGCGCGAGCCAATGCGGCGACGCGGCATCCAGTAATTTCGGCGGCGACGGCGCGCACGGAATCGAGGTCACCCGGCGAAGCAATGGGAAAGCCAGCTTCGAGGACGTCGACACCCAACGCTTCCAATTGGCGCGCCAGCTGCAACTTTTCCGCGCGATGCATGGAGAATCCAGGCGATTGCTCGCCGTCACGCAGCGTCGTGTCGAAAATATGAACTTGATCCAAGCAGGCTCCTTGGGACCCTCCCAGTATTTGGCCGTTACGGCAAGGAGGTCCAATTTATAAGAGTTGCATGTAGGATAAATCTCTCTTATACAATAGGTTCAGGCGTAGGGAGGGTTTTGTGGACCTGGCGGCATTACAGACGTTTCAGATGGTGGCCAANGAGAAGAGTTACTCGCGGGCGGCCGCGAAGCTGTTTCGCACCCAGCCGGCCATCAGCATCGCGATGCGCAAGCTGGAGGAGTGGGTCGGCGAGCCGCTGTTTGTCCCGGGCTCGGGAGCCAAGAACCTGACCGATTCGGGCGTTCTGCTGCTGGAGTACGCCGAGCGGATGCTGAACATGCGCGAAGAAATCCGCAAGGGATTGCAGGAGCTTCGCGGCCTGGAGCGCGGGCAGATCTCCGTGGGCGTGAACGAAAGCTCGATTCACGCGCTGCTGCCGTCGCTCGATCGCTACCGGAACATGCATCCGGGAATTCACCTGCGGGTGCACCGCGTTTTTTCGCGGGCAATTCCGCGCGAGTTGCTGAATCATCAGTTGGATATCGGCGTGATTTCCTATCTGCCGGAGGAGCGCGAGCTGACCGGCGTGGAGTTTTACCGCGATTCGCTGGTGTTGGTGGTCTGGCCGGAACACAAGCTAGCCAAAAAACGCGAAGTCGACATCACCGCGCTCGGCGACGAGATTTTTGTGGCGCACATCGTGGAATCGCCGTACCGGCACCGCGTGGTGCAGATGTTCGCGGAGCATCGCGTGCCACTGCGCATGGATGTGGAGTTGCCGACGATCGAAAGCATCAAGCGGTTCGTGGAAATGAAGAAAGGCGTGGCGATCGTGCCGCGCATGTGCGTGGTGGAGGAGCTCGAACGCGGCGACCTGCGTGAGCTGAAAATTCGGCAGATGAAAGTGGTGCGGAGGCTGTATCTTGTGTACCGGAAGGACCGGCCGCTGACCGCGGCGGCGCAATCGCTGGTGGACGTCATTCTGGCGCCGAAGAAAACACGCGGCGCCACGAAACGGACGGCGTAGCGCGGCGGTGTGATTTAGAATAGCGCACGATCGCGGGAGCGGCCCCCAGCTCAGCTCTTTCAATCGCTATAGGCTCGGTTGGAGGAACATTTGGGAGCGGTAAAGGCGCTTTTGCAGAAATTGGGCTTGGTGGCCGGCGGGAACGGACTCGGTTCTCTGCGCGACAAGCGCCGTGCGCAACGCTTGCCGATCACCATGCCGGTTTCGGTTTACGGATACGCGGGTGACGAGCCGTTCGCGGAAAATACCGAATCGCTGAATGTGAGCGCGCGCGGCGGGCTAGTGGCGATTTCCGGGAACATCAGCTGCTGGCAGAAAATCGTGCTGACCAATTTGCAGACCGAAGAGGATGTCGAGTGCCGGATCGTGCGGCTGATTCGCTCGGAGGGCGGCAAATTGTTGGCGGGCATTGAGTTTCGCGACGTCGCGCCGCGATTCTGGCGCACCGGGACCACGCCGTTGACGCCTTACGAAGAGATGTGAGATTTTTTTTCGAAACAAAAGCCCGCTCAGCCCGGCTGCGAATGAAAAAAACCGTATCGACATGGATGATCATTGCTGCTGTGCTGGCGAGTGGCAGCCCGGCCAGCACGCAGTCACAATCTCCCACCGACCGCACTGCAAAATACCTCGAATCTGCCCGCAATAGCCCCGTCGCTTTACTTGATTTTCTGGAACGTATGCCCAAGGGCGGCGATCTGCATCACCACTTAACCGGCGCCGTCTATGCGGAAAGCTATATCGACTACGCCGTAGAAGATGGTTTGTGCATCGACAAGGTGGCGGCGACATTATCCGCGCCGCCCTGCGACGCGGCAGCCGGGCGCGTGCCGGCCGCGCAGGCGCTGACCGATTTCCCGTTGCGCAATCATGTGATCGATTCGTGGTCCATCCGGAATTTCGTTCCGGCGCCGGACGATCGCGACGTGCGGCACCATTTTTTCGCGGCGTTCGGAAAATTCGATCCGGTCGCCAGCAAGCATTGGGGTGAAATGCTGGCGGAAGTGGTGCATCGCGCGAGCCTGCAGAATGAAATTTATCTGGAGACGATGCTGACGCCGGACCAGGGCGAAGCGACCAAGCTCGGCCGCACGCTCGAGTGGAATGACGATTTCGCGGCGATGAGGTCGCGGCTCTTGAGCGGCGGAATGAATCAGGTGGTCGCCGACGGGCGAAAAAATCTGGACGACGCCGAAACCAAAATGCGCGCGATTCTGGGCTGTGATGGGGCCGCGCCAGATATTGGATGCGGCGTCACGCTCCGCTTTCAGAATCAGGTGCTACGCGCGTTTCCGAAGGAAGAAGTGTTCGCGCAGATGCTGGCCGGTTTTGAAATCGCGAACGCCGACCCGCGGGTCGTGGCGGTGAACCTGGTGCAGTCGCAGGATGAATACCGGGCGCTACACGATTTCGACCTGCATATGAGGATGCTGGATTATTTCCACGGAATTTATCCCAACGTGCACATTGCGTTGCACGCGGGCGAATTGACGCCGGGCGAGGTGAAGCCGGAGGAGCTGTGGGCGTCACACATTCGCAAGTCCATAGAAATCGGGCATGCGGAGCGCATCGGCCACGGCCTCGACGTCATGTATGAAAAAGACGCGCCGGGATTACTGGCGGAAATGGCGCAGCGGCACATTTTGGTCGAAGACTGCGTGTACAGCCACGAATTGGTGCGCGGGATGACCGGCGAAGAAAATGTGCTGCCGATTTATTTGAAGGCCGGCGTGCCGGTATCGATCGCCACGGACGACGAAGGAATCGTGCGGTCGGAGTTGACCGGGTATTTTCGGCGCGCGGTTGAGGGTTATCACGTGGATTACCCGACGCTGAAACAGATGGTGCGCGCGAGTCTGGAGCATGCGTTTGTGTCGGGCGCGAGCCTGTGGGTCGCAGCGGACAATTTCACCGTTGTGCCGCCTTGCGCCCAGGATATGGCTAACCCAGCGGCACCGTCCAAGGCGTGTAGCGCTTTGCTGGCCTCGAGCGAAAAAGCGCGTCTGCAATGGAAAGAAGAAGCTGCGTTTGGCAAGTTTGAAGCGCAATTCTAAGAAAACTCGTTCCAGAGCAGTTCAGAAATTTCGCGGCGACTACTATTCGTAGTGAAGTGCGACCATGGGATCGACCCGCATGGCGCGGCGCGCGGGGATGTAACAGGCCAGCAGTGTGATGGCCAACAGCAGCGCGGAAACACCGGCAAAAACCAGCGGATCGCTGGGCTTCACCTCGAACAACATCGAGCTTAAGAGCCGAGTCACCGCAAACGACGCGGCTAGCCCCAAAATCACCCCGGCGATCGCCATTCGCGCGCCCTGGCCCACGATGAGACCGAGAATATTTCGCGGCTGCGCGCCCAGGGCCATGCGTATGCCGATCTCATGCGTGCGGCGCGCGGTGGCGTAAGCGATGACGCTGTAGACGCCGATCGTCACCAGGATCAATCCAACTCCGGCAAAAATTCCCATCAGCAAAAATCCGAAGCGCGGCTGCGAGTACGTGTAGGAATTCATGTAACTTTCGAGTGTGCCGGTCATGGTCAGTGCCACGCCGCGATCGACGGCCCAGATTTCGGTGCGCACCGCGTTCATCATCATCAATGGATCACCGGAAGTTCGAACCAGCAGGCCGCGACGCGCGGAGCCGGTGACGGTGTAGGGGATCCAAACTTCCGGCAGCGCCGGTTTCCGCGGACCTTGATTTTTCGCGTCCGCGACCACGCCAATGATTTCGAACCAGGCATCCGGCAACGGGTCCGTCCAGAGTTCCAGGATCGGCAAATGCAAGCGCTGCCCGATGGGATTGTCGGGCCCCAAATATTCGCGGGCAAACTTTTGATTCACCACCGCTACCTTGCGTGCGGCGTTTACTTCGGACCCGTTGAACGGACGCCCCTGCAAAAAAGAAATTCCCACCGTCGGGAAATATCCTTCGCTGCACAACTGAAAGAATGTTGACCATTTTTCCGGATGAGTTTTTCCGGAAACATCCACGTCGCCGGTGATACCACCGTAAAGCGGAAGCGTGCTGGTTTCTGCGGCGTCTACCACGCCGGGCAACGATTTGACGCGAAGCAGCAGCGGACGGAAAAACCCGCTCACCTGCACGGCGGTTTTGTAGCGCTCTTCGGGAAGCGGAAGCCGGACTACCAGGACGTGATCGGGCCGCAGACCCAGATGAACCTGGCGGAGGGCCAGGAAACTCTTCATCAGCAATCCGGCGCTGACCAGCAGGGTGAGCGAAAGCGCGACTTCTAGCGCTACGACTGCGTTGCGCAGGTTCAAGCGCTGCGAGCCGCCGCTTACGCCTTTGCCGCTATCGCGCAGCGGATCGTTCAAATCGCGGCGGGAAATTTGCAGGGCGGGAGCCAGACCAAAAATGAGTGCGGTGAGAATCGCCACGCCGAGTACGAACAGCAGGACCGGGGCGTTCATCTGAATCACGGCTTCTTGGGGAAGAATGTCCTGGGGGATCACGGCAATCAAGGCGTTCAGGCCGGCCGAAGCCATCACGCAACCCAGCACCCCGCCCGCGGACGCGAGCAAAAAACTTTCGATCAGCAACTGGCGTACCAGCCGGAAGCGGCTGGCGCCCAACGTCGCGCGAATGGCAAATTCCTTTTCGCGGGTGGTGGCCCGGGCGAGCAGCAGGCTGGCGACATTGCCGCAGGCAATCAAGAGCAAGACGCCGACGGACGCGAGCACAATGAAAAGCGTTTCGCGAAAATCTCCGACCGTTGCTTCGGTAAGCGAAATCACCTGAATGTTGAAATGTTTGGGATATTCCTCGGGATAAATCTTCGACACCCTCTGGGCCAAAGACGTGAGTTGCTCCTCCGCCTGATGAACCGAGATGCCGGGCTTCAACCGGCCGACCAGTTGCCAGTAGGCCGGGAACTGGCGGTCCATTAATTTCGTGGACTGATCCATGGGATCAGGAATCCAAAGATCGGCATTGCCCCAGGCGAAACGGGGCGGCATGACGCCAATTAGCGTTCGCGGAGTTCCGTTGAGCGTGAAGACCTGGTTCAGGATTTTCGGATCGCCGGCGAACCGTGAAATCCAGGTTTTGTACCGCATCACAAAAACCGGCGCCGCGCCTGGCTGGTAGTCGGCGGGCAGCATGGTGCGACCCAGCAGCGGAGCCACGCCCAGCAATTCGAAAGTGTTGGCGGTGACCAGGTGACCGTTGAAGCGCTGCGTTCCCTCCGGCGTGGTGTACAGCACATCGGTGCTGACATTGCCGATTACGGCATCGAACGCCTCGCTGTGCTGGTAGTAATCGCGGAATTCGGGAGTGCGAAAACTGGTGCGCGGGTCGGCCCCGGATTGATCCGTGTCTTCGATTTCGACCATCATCAGACGGTTCGCGTGCGCGTAAGGGAAAGGTTCGAGCAGGACGTGGTCGATCACGCTGAAAATGGCGGCGGACGCACCGATGCCGAGAGCCAAAGTAAGAATGGCGATGAGGGCGAAGCCGGGATTTTTTACCAGTGTCCGCCAGCCGTAAGAAAAATCTTGCCAGAGAGTTCCCATAGCCACCTTAGCGCCGGCAACCTTTTCAGTGAACGGACCTGAGGTTCGCGGGTAGCGGTTATGTGTCCGTGATTGCCCGCAGGTTCAGACGTTCAGCGAATGAAGGGGATAGCCGATGGTAGCAATCCCGGTAATTCTTGATTCCATCTCCGTGAGCATCGCGAGCTGGCTAAGCCCGGGACCGGTGGCCGGAAAAAGTAGTGGCTGGGGGCGTTCACGAGCGCAAAAAACGCACCGAAATCCTGCCGCAAAACGTCGCCATTTTCGGCTGTGGATATCCTCTGCATATCTCCGTCGCCTAACTGCAGACCAGGCCCGATACCCGTGCCCTGGCGGCATGAACCTACTCTTGTATCTAATTGAGCTATAAGGAGTTATTGTAATTTTGGATCTTGCCTGAGCCTCTCGAATTGTTGCGTTTCTCGGCCAAGTTTTGAAGGCTTTTTTCGAGCTTCATGGGTGCTGAGCCCGGGTGTATAATGGGTTCTCCTGGCACCCAATTTAATAAAACACAGAGGCTCAACGTGAGCGTCGAGACTGAGAAGCAAAAGTACTCCGGAGTTCGTTGCTATTCCTGCGGCGAGGCGATTCCCCTTCCGGCGAAAACCGTGCAGAAAGTGAATGCACGCGCCGAGAAGGCAGATACCGCGCATGCGGAAACTCCGATCGTTTTTAACCTTCGTTGCAAGGCGTGCGAGAAAGAAAGCTTTTATGGCGTGAAGGACATTGTGCAGATTGAGGGAACTCCGCGCCAAACCCGTGCGGGAGCGCGTGCGAATACGAAACTGATGCGTCCGGCAATCGGCGGCCTGGCCCACGCTGCCAACGGCTAGATTCGCTAACCCAACGGACGAGCTTTGATTCGCCTGGAACGCAGCATCGATCGCGATGCTCCGAGCCGGGCGGTTTTTTTTGATGATCGGATCTCAGCAGGTCAAGCTTGCGCAGCCAGGAAATTCACGACAGCTTCGTCGGCTGTCTTGGGTTGGTCGGCGGGAAAAATGTGGCTGGCGCGCGGGATTACGACCAGCTTGGCGTTCGGGATGCGTCCGGCGACCAGCTTTCCGTTGGCCGCCGGAATCAACTGATCGGATTCGCCGTGGATAACCAGAGTGGGCGCTGCGATTTGCGGTAGGCGGCTGTACGCTTCCCAGGCCATGATTCCCTGCAGCTGGCTCAAGTAGCCGTCGGCGGTGGGATACCATTCGATGCGAAGTTTCCGATCCTCGGCAATCCATTCCGGCGAAGTTCCCGGGTAGTAGATGAACGGATCAATGGCGTCGATCGCTTCTTCGGGTTTCATTCCCCTGCGGATTAAAACTTGGAGCACTTCGGCCGCCGGCTGAATGGCCGTGGGACCTCCCGCTGCGGTGCACCCGAGGATTAAGGATTTAACCCGTTCCGGATACTGCAGCGTAAATTCCTGGCCGATCATTCCTCCCATGGAGATGCCGTAAACGTGCGCGGACTTGACGCCAGCGGCGTCGAGGACCGCGGCGGCGTCGGCGGCCATGGTGGAAATCGGATACGGTCCTGGCGGAACATCACTGCGCCCGACGCCGCGATTATCGAAAGTGATGACTCGATATTTTTTGGCCAGCAGCGCGCGAGTGCGGTGCCACATTTGCGAAACCCAACCGAGGCCCATGATCAGCAGGATCGGTTCGCCTTTTCCCGTTTCTTCCCAAAAGATCTTTACTCCGTCATTTTCGGCGAATGGCATGGTGGTCCCTTTTGAGAATTGAAATGAAACTCGTTTTTTCAGCGATGAGCGCCGGATTTCTTATTTGTCGTCAGCGATTTTCAAGACGAGCTTGCCGGTGTTCTCGCCTTTGAAGAGCTGCAGCAAGGTATCCGGGAAGGTCTCGAGGCCCTCGACAATGTGCTCGCGCGTTTTCAATTTGCCCGCCGCCATCCATCCGGCCATCTCGCGGCCGGCCACGGCGTAGCGATCCGCGTAATCGAAAACGACCATGCCGGTCATGCTGGCGCGATTGACCAGCAGGGATAGGTAGTTGGAAGGACCCTTTACTGGGCCGGTGGCGCAGTATTGCGAGATAGCGCCACAAATCACGATGCGCGCGCCGCGGGCGAGATTGGCGAGCGCCGCTTCCAGAATATCGCCGCCGACATTGTCGAAATACACGTTGATGCCGTCGGGGCAATGCGTGTGCAAGGATTTTCGTACGTCTTCGGCTTTGTAATCGATGGCCGCGTCGAAACCAAGATCTCGGACGACGTACTGGCATTTTTCCTGGCCGCCGGCGATGCCGACCACGCGGCAACCCTTAATTTTTGCGATTTGACCCACGACCATACCGACCGCTCCGGCGGCGCCAGAAACGACTACCGTGTCGCCCTCCTTGGGTTTGCCGATATCGAGCAGGCCAAAATACGCCGTCATTCCGGGCATACCGAGCGTGCCGAGATACACCGGGAGCGGCGCGAGCTTGGGGTCGACCTTGGTGAGACCTTTGCCTGCGTTCACCGCAAATTGTTGGACGCCGAGCATGCCGTAGACATGATCGCCGACGGCGAACGCCGGATTTTTCGATTGCACCACGCGACCGAGGCCGCCCGCGCGCATCACCTCGCCGATTCCGATGGGTGGCACGTAGGATTTTCCTTCGTTCATCCAGCCGCGCATCGCCGGGTCGAGCGAAACGTAGAGTATTTTGATCAGCAACTGGCCGTCGGCGAGATCCGGGATCGGCTCTGCGGCGTAATTCCAGTCGCTGCGTTTGGGCATGCCGACGGGACGCGCGGCGAGCGTGAACCGGTGATTGAGTTCGGTCATTTGAAAATTCCTCCAGTGGTGTCGAACCGGTTTTAGGGCAACCTGGCCCGCGCCACAATTATGATAGTCGCTTAAATGTGAAAGTGACTAACGCCCGGAGCATTGTATATAATCGCCGGCATCATGCCAAACCAGGAAACGATCTATCAGGTTGCCGACCACGTCGCGACAATTACCCTGAACCGTCCGGACAAATTGAACGCCTGGACCGCGATCATGGAGCAGGAAGTTCGCGCGGCGTTTGAACAAGCCGATGCCGACGAGAATGTCCGCATCATTATATTGACTGGTGCTGGCCGCGGATTTTGCGCCGGCGCGGACATGTCGCTGCTCAGATCTGTTGCCGATCAAGGGCTCGACGAGGCTGGGCGCGCGTATGCGGTGCGCAACGCGGGCAACGGCGGGATTTCGGGTGCGCGGCCGGACTTCCAGAAAAAATATTCGTATTTCCCGGCGATTTCGAAACCGGTGATTGCGGCGATCAACGGGCCGGTAGTGGGACTGGGCCTGGTCATCGCGTTGTACTGCGATATTCGCTTCGCCTCGGACAGCGCGAAATTCAGCACCGCGTTCGCGCGGCGCGGACTGATCGCCGAGTACGGACTGGCCTGGATGCTGCCGCGGTTGATCGGGCACGCTAACGCGCTCGATCTGCTTTTTTCGGCGCGCATGGTGGATGCCGCCGAGGCGTTTCGCATGGGGCTGGCGAACCAGGTGTTCGCGCAGGACGTATTTTCAGCCAAGGTTTACGAGTACGCGAAAGAGCTCGCGTCGAACGTAAGCCCGCGTTCGTTGCGGGTGATCAAGAAACAAGTATATGAGGCGATGTTCCAGCCGTTAGGCGAGGCGTTTACGGTGGCCGAGCACGAAATGCTGGAAAGTTTGAAGTCGCAGGATTTCAAAGAGGGCGTCGCGCACTTCTTACAGAAGCGGCCGCCGGTTTTTACCGGGAAATAACGAGATCATGAGCTTCGAGCTAAACGAAAAAACTAAAATTCTGCAGGGTCGCCTGCAAAAATTCATGGACGCGCACATTTATCCGAACGAGCAGCGTTTTCATGAAGAGCTCGAGCGCGACCGTTGGAAACCGACCAGGATCATCGAGGAATTGAAGGTCAAGGCGCGCGCGGAAGGTTTGTGGAATTTATTTCTGCCAAACGACGAGCGTGGCGCGGGCTTGACCAACCTGGAATACGCGCCGCTGTGCGAGATCATGGGCCGCAGCCACCTGGCTCCGGAAGTTTTCAATTGTTCCGCGCCGGATACCGGAAACATGGAAGTGCTGGCGCGCTACGGCACGCCGGAGCAAAAGGAAAAATGGCTGACGCCGCTGCTGGCCGGCGAGATTCGATCCTGTTTTTCGATGACCGAGCCGGACGTAGCGTCGTCCGATGCGACCAACATCGGAGCCAGCATCACCAAAGATGGCAACGAGTACGTGATCAACGGGCGTAAGTGGTGGTCGTCCGGCGCGGGCGATCCGCGGTGCAGGATTTCGATCTTCATGGGCCAGACCGATCCCAAGGCGCCAACTCATCAGCAACAATCGATGATTTTGGTGCCGATGGATGCTCCGGGATTGAAAATCGTGCGGCTGCTCTCGGTCTTTGGGTATGATCACGCCCCGCACGGGCACGCCGAAATTGATTTTAAAAATGTGCGCGTGCCAGTTTCCAATATGCTGCTCGGCGAAGGGCGCGGATTCGAAATTGCGCAGGGACGCCTGGGGCCCGGGCGAATTCATCATTGCATGCGCTGTATCGGCGCGGCCGAGCGCGCGCTGGAACTTATGTGTGCGCGGGTGCAGTCGCGAGTCGCTTTCGGCAAGCCGCTCGCGGAGCAAGGAACCATTCGCGCGGACATCGCCGCGTCGCGGATGGAGATCGAGCAAGCGCGCCTCTTGACGCTGAAGGCCGCTCACATGATGGACACGGTGGGCAACAAGGCGGCGCGCGCGGAAATCGCCATGATCAAAGTGGTGGCGCCGAATGTGGCCCTGCGCGTGATCGACCGCGCGATTCAGGCTCATGGCGGCGCGGGCGTCTCGCAGGACACATTTTTGGCGAGTGCTTGGGCCGCGATTCGCACCTTGCGCCTGGCGGATGGCCCCGACGAAGTTCATGTGGAATCCATTGCGAAGCTGGAGCTGGCGAAGTCCGGCAAGAGCAAGTCGGTAGCGGCCGTTTCCGATTCACACCAAAATTAGGCTCAACCCATTACGAAAGACAGGAGAGTTTTTATGGCCCAAGCCACTCAGGACGCAGCCCGGATCCCCGGACCGCCGCAATTCGCCACGCCGGCCGAAGAACGCAAATACCGCAAGCAAAGGCTGGCTGCCGCTTTCCGGCTCTTCTCGAAATTCGGATTCGACGAAGGCGTCGCCGGGCACATCACGGCGCGAGATCCGGAAAAGCTCGATCATTTCTGGGTGAATCCATTCGGCATGCATTTCGGACAGATTCGCGCCTCGGATTTAATCCTGGTAAACCATCGCGGCGAGGTCGTGGAAGGAAAATATCCAGTGAACGGCGCGGCGTTCGCGATTCATTCGCAAGTGCACGCCGCGCGGCCGGACGTGGTGGCGGCGGCCCACGCGCATTCGATGTACGGAAAATCGTGGGCGACGCTGGGGCGATTGCTCGATCCGATCACCCAGGATGCCTGCGCGTTCTATGAAGATCACGGATTGTTCGCCGATTTTACCGGAGTGGTGTACGAAACCTCGGAAGGCGAGCGTATCGCGAAGGCGCTGGGAACCGGCAAAGCCGCGATTCTGCGCAATCATGGACTTCTGACCGTGGGCCATAACGTGGACGAAGCCGCCTGGTGGTTCATCACCATGGACCGCAGTTGCCATGCGCAGTTGCTGGCGGAAGCTGCGGGCGAGCCGATCAAGATCGAGCACGCGCACGCGCTGGCCACGCGCGCGCAAATTGGGAATCCGATGGCGGGATGGTTTCAGTTTCAACCGCTCTTCGCGCAGATCGTTCGCGAGCAACCGGATTTGCTGGAATAGCTGGCGGACGGAGACTCCATGGCGGCGACGATACTCGAATCAGTGGGCGCGACGAAAGATTTCGTCGGCCGCGAAATCGCGGTGACCGATTGGCTGACGGTTACCCAGGAACGCATCAATCTATTCGCCGAAGCTACGGAAGACCGGCAATGGATTCACCTCGATCGCGAGCGCGCTGCAAAAGAATCCCCATTTAAAACCACGATTGCGCACGGCTTTCTGACGCTTTCGCTCGTTGCGCATTTCATGCAGCAAGCCATCAAAGTGCAGGGCGGGCTCCGCCTGGCGGTGAATTATGGATTGAACCGCGTGCGGTTCACCGCGCCAGTGCGCAGCGGCGCGCGGATTCGCGCGCGGATTGTGGTGCTCTCGTTCAAGGAAATCGGGGGAGATGCCGCCGAAGTGAACTACACGGTGACCATTGAAGCTGAGGGATCGGAGAAACCGTGTTGCGTGGCCGAGTCGATTGTTCGCTACTACCGCTGACCGAAATTAGATTTTCCCCGTTTGTGCGCAACCCAGCGACGCCCGCAACAAGATCTGGATCAGCTTGGGCATCGAAGCGAACCGCTGATCTTTGGTCAGCCCCTGATGAAAGCGGAAGTAGATCTGCTGAACGATCACCGCCAGCTTGAATCGCGCAAACGTCAGATAGAACGCGATATTCGAAATGTCTCGCCCTGTTTTTTCAGCATAGCGCTCGACAATCTGCGAACGCGTGAAACTTCCCGGAAAGTTGGTGGGTCCCCAACGAATTGCCTGCAGTTCCTCAGAGTCGTTGGTCTCCACCCAATACGCAAGAGCGGTACCTAGATCGGTCAGCGGGTCACCGATCGTGGACATTTCCCAATCCAGCAGCCCAACGATTTTGGCGATATCGTCGGAAGCGAGCACCGCATTATCGTATTTGTAGTCGTTGTGAATTAGCGCGGCGCTTTGCGTCGCGGGAATGTGTTGCGTCATCCACTTCGCGATTCCTTTCACTTCCGGATATTCCTGCGTTTGCGAACCCGTGTAACGCTCGAGCCATCCGGTGACCTGGCGCTGCAGATAGCCTTCCGGCTTGCCGAGATCGGCGAGCCCGATCGCCTGATAATCCAACCCATGCAGGACGGCGAGATTATCGATAAACGATTCGCTGAGGCGGCGAGCGACGGCCGGAGAAAAATCCAACCCAGCCGGCGGATCGCGATGCAGAATAATTCCCCAGATCGGCTTCATCAAGTAGAAGGGCGCACCGAGAACCGACAGGTCGTCGCAAAACAGCACAACTTCGGGTGCGCGCGGATAGGACGCATGAAGTTTCGACAGCACGCGAAATTCGCGGCTCATGTCGTGTGCGGATTTCACTTTGCTGCCGAAGGGCGGGCGGCGCAGGACGAATTGCTTTTCGCCGAAGTGAATAGCGTAGGTGAGATTCGAATGGCCGTTGGGAAATTGTTCGACGCGCATCGCGCCGGCTTCATTCGGGAAATGGCCGCGAACGAACAGTTCGAGTTTGGCGACGTCAAGTTCTTCGCCGAGTCGAACAGCGGTGGGACGATCTTGAAAATCGGCCATGCGCCCTCCTATACTGGCGCGCTTCTTTAACGATAGGTCTGCAGTGCCGGATCGTCGAGATGCGGCACCGCGTTGAAACTGCTCAACGTGAAGCGGTCGCTGGAAAACAAAAACTCACTGAACGAAGAATTCTGGGCCATCCAGGAAACGCGCAGCGCGTTTTGCGCGGAGAGATCGAGTGCGCGCTGCACCGCCAGGCCGATGGGGCCCCCAGAAGTAAATATTGCGACGCGCTCGTTGGATTCACCGCCGGCAAGAAACTTCGTCAATCCTTGGTTAACACGCACGGCAAAATCGCGCCAGGGTTCGACGCTGTTTGAAGGAATTTTCTCCTCGACCCATCTGCCGATCACCGCCTCGAAGAGTTTCTGGAAAGTCTTACGACGAGCCCGCGGTTCGGTCGACGATTGAAAGGCGGAGTGAAGAGCGGCAATTTCGCGGTCGGATTCGATCAGCGCCGGCAAACTGCGCTCCATGACCACCTCGCCCTGATATTCGTCGAATTCGGGCAGCTCCAGAAGTTCCGGGAAGGCGAGATTCATCTGGCGATAGGCGGCAGCGACGATCGCCGCCGTGTCTTTCTGGCGGACGCATGGCCCGGAGCAGACCCGATCAAAATGCAATTTGTGGCGCGCCCAGAATTCTCCGAGTAGCCGCGACTGCGTTTCGCCCAGCGCCGACAACTTGTCGTAGGTCTGCTCGAGGAACGAGGCCTGCGCGTGACGCACGAGAAGAAGGCGGCTCATCTAGGCTCGTCGCGGGTCAGGCGGCCGCGCCGTGGTCGGCGTTGAAGTCCGCGAATCCTTTGCCCTGTTCGGCGAGTTTTTTCAATAGAGGCGCGGGTTCCCAGAGTTCGCCGTGATGTTTTTGGAAGTCGAGGATGCGTTCGTACACTTTTTTCAATCCGACGGTATCCGCGTACCACATCGGGCCGCCGCGAGACGCCGGGAAGCCGTAGCCGTTGAGATAAATGATGTCGATATCGACGGCGCGCAGTGCGTACCCTTCTTCCAGAATGCGCGCGCCTTCGTTGACCAAAGCGTAGATGCAGCGATCCACGATTTCCTGGTCAGAAATGGGCCGCTGCGAAATTCCGGCGGCAGTCGTCCACTCTTTCAGAAGCTTTCCTACAACTGGATCGAGCGATGCCTGGCGTTGGTCGTCATATTTATACCAGCCGGCGCCGGTTTTTTGGCCGAAGCGGCCGAGTTCGCAGAGACTATCTTCCGCGAAGGGCTGGCGCACGCCGGGTTTTTCGAGATGCTTGTATTCCTTGCGGATGCGCCAGCCGACATCGAGGCCGGCGAGATCGCCGGTGGCCAGCGGGCCCATGGCCATGCCGAAATCGAAGAGCGCCTTGTCCACGGCGTCGATGCTCGCGCCTTCTTCCACCACGAATTGCGCTTCGCGGCGATACGGGCCGAACATGCGATTGCCGACGAAGCCGCGGCAATTGCCAACCAGCACGCCAATTTTGGCGATGGTCTTCGATAGTTGCATGCAAGTGGCGATCACGTCCTTGCCGGTTTTCTTGCCGCGCACGATTTCGAGCAGGCGCATCACGTTGGCCGGGCTGAAAAAGTGCGTGCCGATCACCGATTCAGGACGCGAAGTGGTGGCGGCAATTTCGTCGATGCTCAGCGTGGAAGTATTCGAAGCGAGAATCGCTCCCGGTTTGCACACCCGGTCGAGCTCGGCGAAGATTTCTTTTTTGAGTGCCATGCCTTCAAAGACCGCTTCGATGGCCATATCGACCGCTGCGAAACCGTCGAAGCTTAGGGTGGGCTCGATGCGCTTCAAACACTCGTCGACGAATTCCTGGGTGAAGCGGCCGCGCTTAACGGAATTGGCGTAATTTTTCTGAATCGTTGCCATGCCGCGATCGAGAGCAGCCTGGTCGGCTTCCTTCAGCAGCACCGGAATTCCGGCGTTGGCGAAAACCATGGTGATGCCGCCGCCCATGGTGCCGGCGCCGACCACCGCGAGGCGCCTGACCGGAATGAGCGGAGTGTCCTTGGGGATGTCCGGAATTTTGGCGACTTCGCGTTCGCCGAAGAAAACGTGAATCAGCGCCTTCGATTGATCGGACATCAGGCACTTGATGAAAAGTTCTTGCTCGACCTTGCAGCCTTCTTCGAACGGCAATTTCGTGGCGGCTTCGACGGCGTCGATCGCTGCCACTGGCGCCAGCAGGCCGCGCTGCTTTTTGCGCGCGTTCTCGCGGGCGGCGGTGAAAATCGGCGCAGTTTGTTCCGGGGTGCCAAGTTTTCCGTTTCGTTCACGTGTTTTCGGCGCGGGTTTAGACGCAACTTCACGAGCGAAGGCAATGGCCCCGGCCAGAAGATCGCCGTCGACCAATTTATCGATGATGCCGAGTGCCAGAGCTTTTTCCGCCGAGACCGGTTTGCCGTCGGCGCACATTTCGACCGCGGCGGCCACACCCGCAAGGCGGGGCAGACGTTGCGTGCCAGCCGCGCCCGGAATGATGCCGAGTTTTACTTCGGGCTGGCCGACTTGTGCCGAAGGAACGGCGACGCGATAGTGGCCGGACATGGCGAGTTCCAGGCCGCCGCCAAAAGCGGTGCCGTGAATCGCAACGACGATGGGTTTTCGACTGTCTTCGACACGCAAAAGAAACGGCAGCATTCCGGCGCCGCGCGGCGCCTTGCCGGAAGCCATCTTGCCGAATTCCTTGATGTCCGCGCCGGCCACGAACGTGCGGCCACCGCCAATCAACACCGCCGCCATGATTTCAGGATCGTTGCTAATGCGCTCAATCGCTTCGGAAATTCCCTCGGGCACGCCGGGGCTGAGGGCGTTCACCGGCGGATTATTGATGGTGATGACGGCGATTTCATTGTCTTTCGCAAATTGGACCAGGTCGCTCATTTCAGTAGGCTCGCTCGTTTTAAATTTTTAGGCGCTCTTCGCGGAAAGTGTTTCGTGATCGATCACTTGTTGGGCGACGCGCTCACGATGGAAAGTCGAATCGCCGAATGCGGCTTCGGATGCTTTGGCGCGGCGGTAGAAGAGATGCACGTCATTTTCCCACGTGAAACCCATGCCGCCGTGGACCTGGATGCCGCGATTGCCGACGGTGCGTCCGGCGTCGCTGGCATAAACCTTGGCGATGGAGACTGCGACGGAAGCTTCCGGCACATTTTCCTCGAGGGCCCAGGCCGCATAGTAGGCCGCGGAGCGCGAACTTTCTGTCTCGAGGTACATGTCGGCGCAGTGGTGCTGGACGGCTTGAAACATGCCGATGGGTTTGCCGAATTGCTTGCGCATTTTCGCGTATTCGACGGTGATATCCAGGGTCCGCTGCATACCGCCGACCATTTCGCCGACCAGGGCAGCGGTGGCGATGTCGAACGCCTTCGAGAGATTTGCGGTTGAGCCAATTTTTTCCGCGGGCGTGTCTTTAAATTTTACGGCGTAGATCTTGCGGGTCAGGTCCATCCCGGCCATGGGAGCGATGGAGATACCGGGTGCTTTCGGGTCGACCGCGTAGACGCCGTCTTGGGCCACGACGAGAATAAAGTTCGCCACCGCGGCGTCGGTGACGAAAAGCTTTTCGCCGTTAATCTTGGAACCAGTCGCGGAAATTTTCAACGCATCCAAATTCCAGTTCGCTCCTGCCTCCAGGATCGCGACAGTGGAACGAGCTTTCCCCTCGCAGATCGGTTCGAGGTATTTCTTTCTATGTTCGGTGCTGGCGACGGCATCGATCACCGCGCCGGCTAGCGGGACAGTGGAGAAGAATGGTCCAGGCACCAGCGCTCGGCCGGCTTCTTCCATCAGTAGGATCAATTCGACCTTCCCCAGGCCCACCCCGCCGAATTCTTCGGGGAAAATAATCCCGGTGTAACCCTGCTCCGCCAATTTGGCCCAGAGTTTTTCGTCGTAGCCGGTTTCCGTTTCCATCAGCCGCCGAACTTCCTCCATGGGACATTCACCGGCGAAGAATTTGCGCGCGCTGTCTTTCAGAATTTCCTGGCTCTCGCTCAATCCAAATTCCATTGCGTTCCCCTTGAATGTGGTGCGATCAGTAGCTTCTGGGCAGACCCAAAACGAAATGCCCGATGATGTTGCGCTGCACTTCGGAAGTGCCGGCCTCGATGGTGTTGCCGCGGGTGCGCAGGTAGCCGTAGGACCACGCTCCGTTATCGACGGCGTATGGATCGTCGCCGAGCAATTGTCCATAGGGGCCGAGAATTTCCTGGGCGATTTGCTGCAGGCGTTGATTCAGCTCGCTCCAGAAAAGTTTCTGGATGGAACCTTCCGGCCCCGGGACGCCAGTAGCAGTCATGCGGCTGAAAGCCCGCATCTGATTGAGCCGCATGATTTCGATTTCGGCGTAACACTGCGCGAGTTTCTGGCGGACGATCAGATCTTCGGACGCAGGTTTGCCGTTGCGCTGGAATTTCTTGGATAGCTCGATCAGTCGGCCGATGGAGCGCTTGAAGATGAGGTGCAGACGCGCGCCGTAGGAACCGCGTTCGTACATCAGCGTGCTGATCGCGACGTTCCAGCCGTCATTCACTTTGCCCAGCACGTTTTCTTTCGGGACGCGCACGTCACGGAAGAAAATTTCGTTAAACTCGCTTTCGCCGGTCATTTGTTTCAGGGGACGAACTTCCACGCCAGGCGTTTTCATGTCGACGAGCAGAACGGTCAAGCCTTTATGCTTCGCTGCGGCAGAATCGGTGCGCGTCACCACTTCACACCAGTCGCCGATCCAGCCGTAACTGGTCCAGACTTTTTGGCCGTTGACGATGTAATGGTCGCCATCGAGAACTGCAGCCGTTTGCAAATTCGCGAGATCGGAACCCGCGTTGGGTTCCGAAAATCCCTGGCACCAGATTTCTTCGGCGCTCAGAATTTTCGGCACGAAGCGTTTCTTCTGCGCTTCCGTACCATAGGCGATGATCGTGGGGCCGATCAGGCCGAGGCCGAGTGAATTGGCCATCGGCGGCGCTTCGGCGCGCGCCATCTCTTCCCAGAAAATGGACTGTTGCATCAGCGAGGCGCTGCGGCCACCGAATTCCTTGGGCCAGGAAACCGCAGCCCAGCCGGCTTCGTAGAGCTTGCGCTGCCAGGCCCGAAGATACGGATACGATTCTTCGAGCGGCTTGTTCTGCCACGCCGGCCAGTCTTTCGGAGCGTTCGCGGCGAGCCAGGAACGCAATTCGTCGCGAAAAAGTTTTTCGTCCGCGGTTAAGTTCAAATCCATTCAAAACTCCTTGTCTGAATCCGAGTTCGGAAGCTCCGGTCAGGCGGGCTTGCCCGATTCTTTGGCCGTCTTGAAATCGGCACGAAGCGTCTCTTGCCCCTGCCAGTATTTCTTGCGCAAATCTTTTTTCAGAATTTTGCCGGTTCCGGTCTTGGGCAGGCTCTCGACAAAATCGACCGCGCGAGGACATTTATAATGCGCGAGATGCGAGCGGCTGAATTCAAGCAGCTCGGCTTCGGTCAGTTGCGCTTCCGGTTTCAGCACAATGAGCGCGCGCGCCACTTCGCCCCATTTCTGATCGGGAACTGGAATCACGCAGGCTTCGAGCACCGCGGGATGCGCCAGCAAAATCTTTTCCAGCTCGAGCGAAGAAATATTTTCGCCGCCGCTGACGATGATGTCTTTTTTCCGATCGACGATAAGGAAGCAGCCGTCTTTGTCTACGGTGGCCATGTCGCCGGTATGAAACCACCCGCCACGCAGAGCTTCCGCGGAAGATTCCGGCTGATTCCAATAGCCTTTCATGATGCCGTCGCCGCGGGCGATGAGTTCGCCAATGGATTTTCCGTCATGCGGAACATCTTGGTCATTGGGGTCGACGACCCGCATTTCCACGCCGAGAATCGGGTAGCCGGTCATCGCTTCGCGGACGTAGCGCTCTTCGCCGGTCGCTTCCAGGCCGGGTTTCATCATCGCCAGCGAAAGTGTCGGCGAAGTTTCGGTCAGGCCGTAGCCGGAAAAGCAAAGGCACCCGAGTTTTTCTTCTACTTCGCGAATGAGCGTGGGCGAAGAGGCCGCGCCGCCGATGGTGGCGCGCTTCAGACTGCTCAAATTGTATTTAGTGCGCTCCGGGCAGTTCACCAGGACGGTAGCCATGATCGGAACCAGGCTGCAGGTCTGCGCGCCTTCTTTTTCGATCAGCCGAAACACTTCGATGGGGTCGAAGCGATGAATCATCACGTGCTTGCCGCCGAGAAAAGTGAGCGAGTGCGCGACGCCCCAACCATTGGCGTGGAATAGAGGGATGGTATGCAGTTCGACGGGATTCGGTTCGGCATGAATCGAAATGCAGGCGTTGAGCGCGTGCAGATAAATATTGCGGTGAGTGAGCATCACGCCTTTGGGGTTGGCGCTGGTGCCGCTGGTATAAAAAAGTTCGGCCACCGCATTTTCGTCGACAGTCGTGATGTCGATTTTCACGGGCCGGGCCGCGGCAATCATCTTTTCGTAGTTCTGTAGAGCAAGCCAGGATTCCTGGGGCTCGGCGTCCAGCAGAACGAATTGCTTTACGGTCGAAAGTTTTGAGCGAAACGATTCGACGATCGGTAGAAAGCCTTTCTCGATAAACAAGATGGTCGCGCCCGCATCGTTCAGGATGTAGGCGAGTTCGTCGGAAGAAAGCCGAATGTTCAGTGGCAGCAGCACCGCGTCAGCTTCGAGCACGCCGTAATACGCTTCGAGCAGACGATGGCAATTGGTACTGAGAAACGCGACGCGCTCGCCGGCTCGAATCCCCGCATTTTGCAACGCACCGGCCAGGCGGGTGGCCCGGCTCGCGAATTCCGCGTACGTAAATCGGTCGTCACCGCAGACCACCGCCGTCTTCGGCGCGTACTGTTCACCGGCATGGCGCAGGAATCGAATGGGCGTTAGAGGAATGTTCATAGGCTTGTCGCGGTTAAGCGGTTTGACCTCCGTCGACGGCCAGAATCTGTCCCGTGACGTAATTCGAAGCATCGGACGAAAGAAAAACAGCGGCGCCTTTCAAGTCATCGTCGCTGCCAAAGCGGCCCAGCGGAATGCGGCTCAGGAAATATTCTTTGTTTCTTTCGATCACGACCGCGGACATATCGGTGGGGAACCAGCCGGGCGCCACGGCATTCACCTGAATATTATGGACTCCCCACTTGCAGGCCAGATCCTTGGTGAAGGAAATCACTCCGCCTTTACTGGCGTGGTAGCCGATGGCTTGAAATTGCGGCGGCGCCCCGTGAATCCCGGCGACCGACGAGATGTTGATGATCTTGCCGCGCCGCGCCGGAACCATCACTTTGCCTACGGCCTGCGCAAACAGAAACGTTCCGGTCAAATTTGTCTCGATGACTTTATTCCAATGCTCCAGTTTCATTTCTTCCACGGGCGCGCCCCAGGAGGTGCCGGCGTTATTGATGAGGATGTCGATCCTGCCGAACTTCGCGGCCGCGGCGTCCACGACCGCCTGAACATTCGCGGGATTTTTCACATCGCACGCGAGGGCGACGGTTTTCGCGCCCAACTTTTCCAGTTCGGCCGCGGCTTTTTCACAGCGCTCGATTTTTCGGGCGCACAGCACCAGATTCGCGCCCATTTCGGCGAGGCCAATCGCCATTTGCAGGCCCAAGCCGGTGGAACCGCCGGTCACGATGGCGACACGTCCGCTCAAATCAAAAAGCTTCTTGGTATTCATTCCCAAATTAGACGGCTGCGCCCCAGTTTACGATTAGCAAGAATTTCTGAAGTTCTGAATATCTGAGCGAAAGCAAAATCCCGGGCGCGAATCGGTCACGAATCGCGCCCGGGTTTAGTGCTAATACGAATTTCCTCCATGGCCATCGTCGCCCCAGCCGCCATCGCCCCAACCTGGGCCACGCTGATCGTTGCCCAGGTCAAACGGCCGCAGATACGGCCCGGGAATGAAATCGATAAACGCCGGAGGAGTGGCCACAATCGCGCCGCTCGACGACGCAAAAATATTGAACGCCGGGCCGAGAGCCGCCGCGGAAGCGTTCAATTCTGCCGCGGTGGGTTCGTGCCAGCGCCCGGTATTCAGGCGGTCCAGCAATTTTTCCACCGCGGCAATCGTTTCCGCCGGGGTAAAGGCGCAGTGCCCGGCGCGATCGATGAAATCGCGGCGCAACAAATCGCCGTTGCCTTCCTCGTCCACCACATGCCGGTAGGCCGATTCGTTCTCCACCACGACGAGTCCGTCGCCCTTGGTGTGCAGCGTGAGAACCGGAAAATTGATCTGGCCGTTATAGACGATATTGTTTTTCAGATACTCGAATGCCGGGGGATCGGCGGAAATCCGAGCCGCACGGTTGAGAGTTTCCAGGTCGGAATTCAGGTCCAGGCCGGCGGCCTCATACAGCGCGACCACTTCCGGCAGGTCGAGCGATTTTGCCAACTGCTGGCGGAAATCTACTCCGGTGTTCCACGAAGGATTGCCGGTCGCGCGCGCTTCGAGTTCGGCGCGAAACGCGAAGACAAACGGGAAGTCGACTTGCTGGTCCCACAGAAACTGATTCTCTTCTTGCGAAGCGTAGTCGGTCGCTGCGGGTTCCGGCGACAAAGGAGTGAACCATCCCGGCGTATCACCGAGGGCTGCGCCGAGCGCGATGCGGGCGCGACCTTGCGCCGTACCCTGCGCCGCGGCCAGGTATTCTTCAGAGAGATCCAGGTTCTGAGTCGGGTTAGCGATATTGACGACCTGCAATCCACTGCCGGGAGCGAGCAGAGTCTTGAAGGCGAACGCGGCATCCAAAGCCGTGTTCCAAGTGGCTACGCCGCCGGAAAGGACGCCGCACATCGGCAGGGCCGCGTCAAATTTTTGCGGATAGCGTTGAATCAATCCGGCCGTGATCATCCCGCCGAGCGAATGTCCCCAGGCGATGGTGCGGTGAGGATGGCCGACAATCCGGCTGAAAATTTCGAGGACCTCGATTTGATCCGGGAGCGCCTGCTGAACGGCCCAGCCGGTGGTGGCGTACGACGAACCCGCCAGCGCGAAACCGCTCTCCAGCATGAAAGCGCGCGTGGCCGGATCGCCGACGTCGGTGGCGGGATTCGCCGCGCCGGGCGTGACGTAGCCGTGACTGTACAGAAAAAGCGTCCCATTCCAGTTGGCCGGCACTTCGATCAGATACGTTGCGCCGTCCGCGAGCACGTCGCTATGCATGGTGATGCCGGCCTGCGCCGAAACGCCCGGCGAGAAAAACAGCAGGGCCGTAAATACGAGTAGCACGGTTGCAAACGTCGTGGTTCGCCCCATGGTCATCCTCCTAACAGAGTTGAAGCTACATCGAGGCTCGCGAGCGCGAGCCAGGAACTGTGGATGCCGGGAACACAGCACGCAATTTGAGAGTTTCGAGCTGACAGCGAAGAGCAAAAATCGCCGTCAGCTTTGAATCATGAATCGGCGGCAAATCCAGGGCGGGGGCCTGAGGTATCGCGCGTCGATCTTCTCAACAAATCTAGATTTCGCGTGGACGACTCATGACGATGAGCCACCCACGCGAACTTTCATCACGAACTAAAACGTGAACCGCGCTCCCAGCTGAATCTGGCGCTTCGGAAAAGCCGAAGTAAACGCCAGCGGAGTGCTCGGCGTCGCCACGCTACCGTCCGGCAGAACCGTTCCGGGACGGATACCATGCACGTTGAACGAAGTGTTGCCGGTCGCGCACTGGCCGGAGATGGAGCATAGCCCGTTGGTATCGATGCCGAACAACGGGTTCACTTCGTTATTCACGCTCGCGAAATTCGTATGATTCGCGATGTTGAATCCCTCCGCCGTGAACGTGAGAGTTCCCTTCTCGCCGACCTTGTGCCGCCAGCTCAAGCGCATATCGAAATTGGTGTAGTTCGGGCCCAGACCGGTGTCGCGGGGCGAACCAATCGGCCGCTGGTTGGTGGTGTGGTTGTTGCCGTTGACTTCGCCGCCGGCTAGCAAATTAAATGGCAAGCCGCTGTGATAGCTGAAAATGGGCGAGAGCTGGAACCCCGACAGAATCGCATTCTTCCAGGGACTGTCGAACACGCCGGCCAGGACCACCTTGTGGCGCTCGTCGAATTCCGAAAGCCCACGATCGGCGGCGAGGTCGGTCGGATCCTGCGGCGAGTAATCGGTGTTGTAATCGGTCGAGGTGTCGAAGCCCTTGCTGTAGGTGTAATTTCCGAAGGCGGTGAAGTGATCGCTGAATCGTTTTTTCGCTTCCAGGATTAAGCCTTCGTACAAAGCGGACGACGCCGACGTGTACTGGTTGTTTTGAATAATCAGCGGATTCACAAAGCAAGCGAATGGCGCGTTCGGATTTCCCGCCGTCGGAGCGCACGGGAGCCCCTCGGTGCCACCCAACGGATCGGTGGCCGCAGAAGTGTTCCAGTTGCGGTAGCTGAAGCTCTTGCCGCTCGCCAGGGTCACGGTACTCATCGGCGTCGACGGGAACAAGTTGGTGTCGATGGCCACCGGCAGGCGCAAGGTATGCGAGTAAATTGCGCTGATGCCGACCGAGAAACCGGACGAAATTTGGCGTTCAATTCCGAAGGAAGCTTGCTGTGCTTGCGGCGGCCGGTAGTTCGGGGGATTGCTGAACAGCACGGTCAAGGGCGACAACTGGCCGCTATTGGCTGGAAATATTCCGGAGCCGAACGGATTCGGAAACAGGCCGCCTGCTGCAATCGGACCGAGCGATTGCGGAGTGATGCAGGCGTTGTTTCCCGGCGTTGGTGTGGTGCACTGGATCAGCCCGCCGGCGAAGAGGGTTTGGAACACGACGCCCGAATTGGCGATCGGCAGCCCGGTTGCGGTGAGTGGGTCCACATAGATCGAAATGAACCGCGTGCAGGGGCTGCTTCCGGTGCCGGGGAAAATCGGTGCCCCCGGGAATCCTACGCCGCAGGTATTCACCACGTTGTTGACCTGATCGGGAACTTGCGACGTGTTCTTCTGGTTTTCCACCGTGGTGCGATTCTTGTTCAGCACCCCCAGGCTCAAGTCCACGCCAGGAATTTGCGCATCGACCGGTCCGTAAAATATTCCGTAACCGCCGCGAACGACCGTCTTGTGATCCTTGAAAGGATCCCAGGCGAAGGACACGCGCGGGCCGAAATCCTTGTAGTAGGTGTTCAGCGGGTTGTATTCCGAATCGATGTCGTAACGCAGTCCGTAATTCAGGGTGAAGTTGGAGGCAATCTTCCAGGAATCCTGAAGATAGAAGCCGGTGAGCGGCCGGGTATAAGCCGGATAATCCGCGTTGCCGAACCCTTGTTGATACACCTGCGGCAATCCGAGCGAAGCGGACTGCAGCGGATTGATGGAGGGGCCATCCGTCGCAACTCCGCAAGGATTTGCGCCGGGGGTGGCGGAAGGAACAAAGCACGGGCTCAACGCTTCTCCGGGGAGCGATCCGAAAACGAAGCGGCCAGGGAGAAAGGTGTGCGATTCGGTATGGTTGCCGCGCAAGAGTTCGCTGAATCCGAACTGAATGGTGTGCCGGCCGCGAATGGTAGTGAAGTTATCGGCAATTTCAAAGCGGCGTAGAATCGTCAAGTCCGGCAGGAAAATGTTGGTTCCCAAATTGTTGATGAACCCGGGGATCTGGATTCCCACCTGGCCCGGTTCGTTCGGAATCACATTGAAGCCGTTGTAATCGTACTGCAGGCGAAGTTCGTTTTGGGTGGTCGGGCTGAACTGGTGAAACCAGGCGCCGAGCAGGTTGTGATCCACGTCTTGCGTGGAACTGCCGGCCGAGAATGCGGTCAAAGACTGCACATCCGGATTTTCTTCCACGTCGTGCGCGAAGCGATAACTCAAGAACACCTGATTATTGGCGTCGATGCGGTGATCGATGCGCGCGGATGCTAGATAGCTCCGGGAGCTGTAGTTGAAAAGTCCACCCTGGGTCTGGAACTGGTTGATGAAGTAGCTGTTCAGCGCGGTCTGGCCCGGCGTCAACCCGGTCAACTGACTTACCGTTAGCGCCGATCCAAGTGCTCCGGCACAGGTCGCGGCAGGCAACGGGGTGATCGTGCCGTTCGGGTTGTTAATGCATGGCACCGTGGGATTGCCCGGAAGTGTCGCCAGTGCGCCGAGGACCGAATTTTGATCATTGGTCGTGCGGAAAATGTTGGTGTCGGTGAGCAGGGGTACTGCGTTTTGCGCGTCCTGCCGCAGCCCTTCGAACGAGAAAAATGCGAAGGTTTTGTCGCGCTGGATCGGCATGCCCGCGGAACCGCCGAATTGATAGCGCTGCAGGGAATTCTTCACCGGCGTTCCCACGGAATCAGGATCGGCGGGATTGAAGATCTGTCCGGGCTGCAGGGCCTGATTGAACGCAAACGGATCGCGCGCGTCCAGCCCGTCGTTGCGGAAAAAACCGAACAGGCTGCCATGGATATCATTGGTGCCGCTTTTGGACACGATGTTAATCGACGCGCCGTTGGCGCCGCCTAATTCGGATTGATAATTGCTCCGGTTGACCTGAAATTCCTGCACCCCATCCTGACTGAGCGTGGGACGCACGCCGCCGGCGTCGTCTTGCACTTCGCCGCCATCGACCGTCACGCTGTTACCGCGTCCATTGCTCCCATAAAAGGAAAGTCCGCTTTGCGGGGTCTGCTTCACCCGAAAATCCTGGTCATCCGTGATGCGGGTGGAATCCGATACGCCGGGTAAGAGCAGCGTAAACGTCAGGTAATCGCGGCGGTCGATCGGCAGATCCTCAATATAGCGTTGGGTTACGGTATCGGCCTGGCTGCCGCGTTCGGTTTCGACCACCGGTGGTTCCGCAGTGACCGTCACTTGCGTCGCGGAGGTGGCCACTTTCAAATGAAAATCCATTATGGCGACTTGCCCGATGGTGACGACCAGGCCCGTTTGGGTCTCGGTCTGGAACCCTGTGATTTGCGCGGTGATGTTATAGGTCGAAGGCGGCAGCGCGGCAAATTGATACTGCCCATTGGCGTCGCTCGCGGAGTCGTAGGTCTGCCCGCGATTCACATCCAGCGCCTGAACCGAGGCCTTGGTAATCACTGCGCCGGTCGCGTCGGTCACGGTTCCGCGCACACTGCCGGAGGCACCGACGCCCTGCGCCTGTGACGAAGGGGTGGCCAGGAAACACAGCAGCACCGCCACAATTAACGCCAGAAACGTTGACCTCATAAATCCTCCCAAGAGCAGGCCGCCGCAGACCATCCGGCAAAGCGCTATCCTTCGCGATGCGATTCTGAGAATGCTGACTTTTTTAGGCCCGGACCTGAACCGTGCTTCTTGAAACGGAAACGCCACCCATAGAAAAATCTGATAGTAACTATCATGTTCTGTCGAGTGACGTCAAGTTCTAACATGTAAACTCTGAGTAAATTGGGACGAGCGGCGAACCGCCGCGCAGGAAGCGGGCCAAAAGGGCCTTGGTGGACCAGGGCTTCGGGTATGGTTGGGACTAACCAGGCGTGAGGACGACCCGGCCGGCAATACGCCCGTGGCGCAGGTCCTCGAGGACGGCGTTCGCGTCAGCCAGAGGGCGCGAAGTGACTTGGCAGCGGACTTTTCCGGCAGCGGCCATATCGAGCACCTCGCGCAAATCTTGACGGGTACCCACGGCCGAGGCCTGGATCCGGATTTCGGTGCCGGCCATCGAAATAGGCGAAAAACAAAGCGAATCGGCGGGCAGGCCGACCACTAAAAGGATACCGGCAGGCCTGACGCAGGGGACCGCGGCATCGTAGGCGGCTTTCGCGGCGGAGGTCACCAGCACGGCGTGAGCGCCGCCGCGTTTCCGGAAATCCTTTCCTACGTCTACCGACGTAGAATTCAGCGTGTGCGCAGCGCCGAGCGATTTTGCATACGCCAGTTTTTCTTCCGATACATCTATAGCGATCACTTCTGCGCCCAAGCCCACTCCGATCTGCACCGCGAGATGCCCGAGCCCGCCGACGCCGAAAACGGCGAGGCGCTGGCCGGGTTGCAGTTGCCCTTTTTTCAGTGCTCGATACACCGTAACGCCGGCGCAAAAAAGCGGTGCCGCCTCAACGGAAGAAAGCGCGTCGGGGATTTTAGTGGCATGACGCGCCGGCGCTTTAACGAATTCGGCGTAGCCGCCGTCCACGCTCACCCCGGTGATTTGCTGTTTGCCGCAGAGGTTTTCGTTTCCTTCGCGGCACATTTCACACTCGCCGCAACTCGAGAAAATCCACGGCACGCCCACGCGGTCGCCGACTTGGTGATCGTTGACCGCTTCGCCTTTTTCCACCACCCGGCCGGCAATTTCGTGCCCCAGGATCAGCGGCTTCTTGACGATCTTCGCGAGTTGCGGCCAGTCGCCGTCGGCGACGTGCAGATCCGAATGGCAAACTCCGCAGGCTTCCACTTCGACCAGAACTTCATCGGGGCCGGGGACGGGACGTGCGACATCTTCGAGTGCGAGCGGCGTTTTGAAATTATGCAGGACCGCGGCTTTCATGGATTAAGGCTTCGCGCCGCGCAGAAAAAATTCCACGGCATTGGCGGCGCGGTCCACCAATTTGTGCGGGCCATGCAGATCCACCGCCCACTGCCGGACCACGGTGTTGAACAAGCCTTCCATGAATTCCGTCAAGTGGACCACCGGGAAGGCGCGGGTGATGTCGCCACGTTCCTGTCCCTGGGCCAGAATTTCGCGGAGCAGGTCCACCGCGGCTTCTTCCGGTCCGCGCAACTCGGGTGACCGAACTGGATCCATCGCGCCGGCCAGGATCACCGCCTGCCACAGCGGCCGCCCTTCTTCCGTGATTTTTGCCAGGCTTTCAAAAAAGCGACGCAGTCTTTCGCCAGTGGAGGCTTTGCTGGAAAGTTCGGTGCGCAGGATTTCGGCCTGGCGGGCAAACGCGCGGCGGCCGATTTCGCGCAGCACCGCGTCCTTGCTGGGGAAGTAGCGAAAAAATGTGGGTTGGCTGACGTCGAGGACGTTGACGATATCGTCGATGCGGGTGTTCTCGTACCCGCGCTCGAGGAAAAGCCGCTGCGAAGTCTTAACAATTTCTTGCCGGAGTTTGGCTTTCTTGCGTTCGCGCAGGCCAGGAGCTTCTGGGGCCGCTGCCGCCACCGGCGGTGCGTCGTTTCGTTTTCGCAAGCCGTGCCGGTTGCGCTCGCCGGCCGATGAGTCGGTGGAAGATTCTCGCGGCTTGCTCTTGGCGCGCGCCATTTCCGAAGAAAACTCCTCACCCTCAAACCATCGACCCAATTACGACGGTCACTCTAACATTTTAGTCACACACGTCAAGCTGCGTGCACCGGATCACCAGCAGGCCGCTGCGAGCCGAGTCTGGCCACGGAGGCTCCCGCGAGGACGAACCACAGCCTCGCGGGTCGAACTCCCGCAAAACGCCAGTCGACAATTCGTTGTTGCTTAAAATTCTCCTTGCTAATAAAACGAACGGTCGTGCTATTATCTCGGTAATGAAGATGCGCCCTCCCAAAACCAAAGTCAAGCGCACCCGCGGCCTGAAAACCCGCGATTCGATTTTGCGCACCGCCGTCTCCATCGCCTCGGTCGAGGGGTTGGAAGGATTGACCATCGGCAAGCTGGCCACCGAACTGGGCATCAGCAAGAGTGGCCTGTTCGCGCATTTCGGATCGAAAGAAGAATTGCAGCTGGCGGTGGTCGATACCGCGCGGCAGCTCTTTATCGAACGCGTGATCTTCCCGGCCCAGGACGAAAAGGGCATGAAGCGTTTGCGGACCCTCTACGAAAATTGGATTTCCTACGCGGATGGAAAAACCTTTCCGGGCGGCTGCTTTTTTTCGGCGGTCTCGCTCGAATTTGACGACCGGCCGGGAAAGGTGCGCGACCAGGTGATGCTGCTGATGAAATCCTGGCTCGGCAAGCTCGAGCACACGGCGCGCGCAGCGCAAGAAGCCAACGAGATGCGGAAAGATGTGGACCCGCATCAACTCGCGTTTGAGATGCACGCGCTGGCCACTGCGGCGAACTGGAGTTCGCGTCTGTTCAAAGACAAAACGGCTTTTCGCACCGCGCGGAACGCCGTGTTGCAGCGACTGGAGCAAGTCAGCACCAAGAACAGTTGAGGCCCCATGAAACTCCGCTGGAATGGTTTGATCGCGGCGTTCGCCACACTTGCTGTGGTGCTCGGCATCGCCGGGAGTGCTTGCGCGCAGCAAATCCCGTCCTCCGAGATTCCGCTGGAGCGCTGCGATCGTCTCCCGGTGGTCGTGGTGCAAGCCGACAAGATCGAAATGCATTTTCTGGTGGATACCGCCGCCACTTCGATGTTGAACGTCAAATCATTCCCCGCCGGGCGCTCCAAGCAAGTTGAGATCTCTTCCTGGAATGGAACCAAAGCGGCCACGGCACGCGAAGTTTCGATTTCCGAACTACGGCTCGGCAATCGCCGCCTGCTGGATGTAAAACTTCCCGCCGTGGACCTGAGCGCCATCGCCAAAGCCTGCGGAGGTCCGATCGACGGAATTCTTGGCGTGGACCTGCTCGAACAGCTGAACGTGACCATCGACCTGAAGCGCAGCGTGGCTCGTCTCGGCCTGGCCGCTCCCGACCCGGCGGAACTGGCGATGATTCGCGACATGCAGAAATCGATGGAGCTCTGCTCCGAGGCATTTAACGAAGCGAATGCCGACCAGCTCGCGAAATGCCTCGATCCGGACTTCGTGCTGATTAGTCCCAGCGGCGAATATCACGGCCGCGCTAGCGCCACTGATCATTTTCGCCGCGCATATTTTTCTTCGAATCCTCCCGCGCGCATGTCGATGACCATGAAAGATCAACAGGCCGTCGGCGACGTCGTCTGGACTTCGTACGATTACACGCTGGAATCCCCGTCGGTGCATTCCGCCGGGCACGGCATGATGCTCTGCCGCAAAGCCGAAGACCGCTGGTACATCCTCAGCATTCACGAATCAGCAGCGGATTCCGGAACAGTCCACTCCCGCTGACCGCCGGCCTTTCGGTCAGGCTAATTCATAGGTGACCGGTCCATTCCCTTCGGTTGTCTGATCCCCGCGACGGCGGTAAGCTCGCGAAAAGCGCGCATGCAGTGCAGGAAGCGCGTGAGGCGCCTGCGGTACCCGAGGTGAACGATGCGAGGCTTGGGAAGCTTAGTCGGATTATTAGTCGTCGCGCTGATCGCCGTGATGGCCTACAAAAATTATTTTCAGAAGGTGGAGTCGACCAGCGGCTTGACGCCCACGCAAACCATCAACATGGTCGGCGTAAAGAACGATCTGCTGGGAATCGCGCAAGCCGAACGCACGTACCAGGCCGAACACGGAGCGTATGTCTCGCTGGCTGAGTTAACTTCGAGCGGCGCCCTGGCCCTCGCCCCTACCGGTCGCGATGGCTATGTGTACGACGTCGATCTTTCCGGCGGCGGGTTCCGCGTCTTCACCCATTGCCCGGCGACCACGAATCCTGGCTGCCAGAACTATTCGGTGGATCAGACGATGGAAGTGCAGACCACCCAGTAGCGAGCCATTCATCCCTGGATCTCCTGCGCGCGATCCGCCGGCTCAACCGATTGGATTCGGCGCGGGCCCAACTCCCGGCAGTTTCGTTCCACATTGCGGGCAATTCGCCCAACCGATTTCGACCGCCTTGCCGCAGTTCGAACAAGTCGGCCGCAGCGAAGTGCCGCAGTGCGGGCAGAAGGTGAAGCCCGGCCGCACGATCAGCGAGCAACCCGGGCACGGCTTCATCAGCGGATCCCGCAGGATGAAATACAGAATGATGCCGATCGCGTTGGGAATGAACATGGCCAGCAGCGTCCACATCACGTAACGCATGCCGCGCCGCCGGGCGTCCCCGTTCACGTAGCCGATCAGCAAAACGTAGCAAGCCAGTATCACTCCCGGCAGCAAGACCACTGCGATCTTTCCCGCTTCCGGGAGGCTTTGCATTTCCCGGTCGTGCGAGAACAGGAACATCAGGATCCAGAACACCACTGCCGCGACATAGGCGAATCCCGCGATGATTCGCGCGGTCTTGGGAATTATTTTCAATTCTTCAGTGAAGCGACTCATGCCAAGCTCCTTTCGCGCCGTTGCTGCATCGACAGCAGAATTGCGGCCGCGCCTCCACCTGCCCACACCAAAGTCGTGAACACGCAAAACACCAGCCAGGTATGGCTAAACTGCGGGTCGAGCATGCTGAGAAATCCGCCGCTGATAAATCGAAATACGGGCCAGCTCAGCAGCGTCAGAATCCAGGCGAAGGCGATCAGGCCGGTCATCACTCCGCGATTCCACTGGTGCTCGAGGTGTTCGGTCAGGCGAATCTGCGCCATGGCTCGCGCGCGTTCCACCACCACGCCACGCGGTTGCGGTGTCGGCAGCCGGCGCAGACCGCCGGCCAGCAAGCGCCATTCTTCGAGTTGCGCGGCGCACACGCTGCATGTGCGCAGATGCTCTGCGAGCAGCCGCTCTTCCTGCTGGTCCAGAACTTCGGCGGCCGCCAGCGGCAATAGTTCGCGAATTTTGTCGTGGTCGCTCATTGCCAGTTTTCCCCAGGGAATTGCGATTCCAGATTTCCGCGCAGACGATCCAGCGCGCGGCGCAGGCGCGTCTTCACCGTGGAAAGCGGCGCGCCCAGAATTTCCGCGATTTCTTCCAACTTCAATTCTTCTTCGAAGCGCAACGTGAGAACTTCGCGTTGGATCACCGGCAGCGTTTCCATGGCGTCGGCCAGGCGGCTGGTGCGTTCGCGCGCCAGCACCCGATCGAGTGCCGGCGTTTCGCGCGAGACTAGCCGCGCCGCCGCGGATTCTCCGCCGGCGTGGTCACCGACCGGCTCATCCAGACTTTCTGGACGCAGCCGGCGCAGATGATCGATGGCCAGGTTGCGCGCCAGAGTGAACAGCCACGCATCGAAATTACGGTTTTGATCGTAGTTGTGAATTTTCTCGGCCACGCGCAGCCAGGTTTGCTGGAACAGATCTTCCGCTTCGGCCGGCTGGCGCACCATCCGCAGCAGATAACGATACAACCGGTTCTGATATCGCGTCAGCAGCGTGGACAGCGCATCCAAATCGCCACGCCGAAGCTGGGCAATTTCAGTCTCCAGACCCACGCCCGCCTCCCAGATCGCTGTCGCTGAGTTGTTGTGACTTCCGCCGAAGATCGCCGCGCCCAGCATCATATCCGTAATACGGGTGGCCGCCGGAAAAAGACTCACCGCTTGCGGCTGAACCGGAGGGTGCGAAGTCTCGTGTTATAAGTGGTTTCTGGCCGTATCCGGCGTACACGGCCGTCGAACGACCCGCCCGCGGCAATGTGTTAGAATGCCCGCATCGTGATGAAAATCCTTCAGGACCTGCTCGAACTGCAGAGCGTCGACACGCGGCTACAGGCGGTGCGCGCGCGGCTGGCCAGTTTTCCGAAACGCAGCGCCGATGCCGAGAAATACATCACCGCCGCGAAAGCGGAACTGGACGCGGCCAAAGCCGCGCAAGTTGCCGTGGTGCGCGATCGAAAAAAGTACGAACTCGATGTGGAGCAGTGGAAGGAACGAGTCCGCAAATATAAGGACCAGACCTCGCAGGTCAAAACCAACGAGGCGTTCAAAGCCTTGCAGCACGAAGTGGACAACGGCGAGAAAGAGATCGCCGATGCCGAAGACCGGTTGCTGGAACAAATGGTCGCGGGCGAGCAGTACGAACGGCAGATCAAAGAATCCGAAAAAGTGGTGAAGGCCGCGGAAGACGTGGCGAAAGTCGAGCGCGCCAAGATTGACGGGGAAAAGAAAGCAGCCGAACACGAATTGGCGCAATTGAACACCGAACGCGAGCGCGCCGTCACCGAAATTCCGGAAAGCATGATGGATCATTACGATCGCATCATGAAAAAACACGATAACCTGGCCCTGGCTGAAATTCGCGAAGAGAAATGCAGCGCCTGCGGCATGCGGATGAGGCCGCAGGTGATTCAGGCCATCCGACGCTCCACCACGGACGAAATGTTTCACTGTGAAACGTGCACCCGCATCCTTTATTACACCGAACCCACTGCCGCGGCGGCCGTGGCCAATGCCCAGCCTGCCCCTCCCGCTCCTAACTCCACTTCCACCCATCGCGAGAACTGAAAATCTTGGCGCGGCCCACTAAGACCAGCCCACCCGGAAGCGCGCGGCTTTTCGCGGATTCGCAGGCGTCCGTTCCGGCGGGTGTGCACGTCGCCAATATTGATGGCGCGTCGCGCGGCAATCCCGGCCCGGCTTCGTACGGAGTGGTGCTGCGCGATCCCGACGGAAAAATCGTTTTGGAACTCGCCAAAAATATCGGACGCGAGACGAATAATGTTGCGGAATATTTCGCGCTGCTAGCGGCGCTCGATTACGCCACGATCCACCGGATTTCGTCGCTGCGCATTCGCAGCGATTCCGAATTGCTGGTGCGGCAGATGCAAGGCGTTTACAAAGTGAAGAGTCCGGATCTGAAGCCGCTGCAGGAACGCGCCGCCAAACTTTCCCGCCAGCTGCAGTACTTCGCGATTGAGCATGTCCGCCGCGAATTGAATAAGGATGCGGATGCGTTGGCCAATGTGGCGCTCGATGCCGGGGGAACGGCGAAGATCGAAAATCGACGACCCGCGACTGCGGAAAGCAAGCCCGCCGCGGAAGCATCGACGCCGGAAAACCCGCAGGTGAAATTGCCGCGCGCGCTGCGCGCTCGTTATATCTCAGGCGCGCTGGTGATTAATGAGCCGCTGGACCTACCGGAAGGAACCGAAGTCGTCCTCGAAGTGACCCTGCCACCGAAGTTCTAAGACGAAACGGAAAAGAAAATCTACGCTGCGATGGGCTTCCAAGCGTAAGAACGATAAAGCGTGTCACGCTGCGCCGGAATGTAGCCCGCGTCGGAGATGATGCGGCGCAATTCCTGTTCGTTGGTGCGATTGCGCACGCCCGCGGCGTAGACCACATTTTCTTCAATCAAAATGCTGCCCACATCGTCGGCGCCAAACTGCAAACCGAGCTGGCAGATTTTAATTCCGGGCGTAAGCCAGCTGGACTGAATGTGGTCGATGTTGTCGAGATACAGCCGGCTGATGGCCAGCGTCTTCAGATAATCAAAAGCAGTCGCTTCGGGAATTTTCTTGCCCAACGGAGTATTCTCCGGCGCAAAAAACCAGGGAATAAACGACGTGAAGCCGCCGGTATCTTCCTGAATCTGGCGCACGGTTTCGAAATGGTTGACGCGGTGGCGATATTCTTCGCCGCAGCCGAACATCATGGTGGCCGTTGTGCGCATGCCCAGGCTATGCGCGTCGCGATGCATGTTGACCCACTCGTCAGACCGGCACTTCAGCCGCGAAATTTTCGCGCGAATTTCGTCGTCGAGAATTTCCGCCCCGCCGCCCGGGATGGAATCCAGCCCCGCATCGCGCAGGCGCGCGATCGTGTCCCGCACCGACAATCCCGAAACTTCGGAGATGCAGTTAATCTCCGGCGCCGAAAAGCAGTGCAAATGCACGTGTGGGAATTTTGCCTTAATCGACCGCAGCATGTTTTCGTAGAACTCGATGCGCAGGTCCGGATGCAGGCCGCCCTGCAGTAAAACTCCGTTACCGCCCAGCTCGATCATTTCCTGGATTTTGTCGTAAATCGTTTCGAGCGGCAAAATGTAGCCGTCCTTCGCGCCAATAGGCCGGTAGAACGCGCAGAACGAACAATATTCGGTGCAGAAATTCGTGTAATTAATGTTGCGGTCGATCTGATACGTCGCCACGCGCGGGTCGGTTTTGCGGCGGCGCACTTCGTTCGCGGCCATGCCGATGCCGATCAGGTCGTCGGAGTTAAAAAGATCGAGCGCTTCTTGTTTGGAGATTCCCATAGTTGTTTTGCTTCAGACCTCTGCGCTTGCCGAAATATCGATTCTTACTGCATCGCCTTGGCGCTGGCTGGCCCGCGAACCGTGGTGCCCGCAAACTGCAAAGGCTTGTTGCGCGGAATGAGCCCCAGCGCCGCGGCTTTTTCGTAATACCAGCCCAAGCCTTCGAGATATTCCGGCTCCAGCCCGAAGTGAATGTTCTCACTCAAGTATCGCTCAAGCTCGCGCGCTGGCATATCGAGTTTTATCGCGGCCGCCTCGCCAATGTCGCGCAAATGCGACACGCCGAACTGCTTAGACGCCTCGAAATCAGCGACGACTTCCGGCGTCATAACCTCCGGACGCCCGGCCCAGATCGCCAGCACGCACGGCTTGCCGGTCATCTCGCGCCACTGGTAAGCGACGTCGTAGACAAATGTGGTTTCAAATCCGGGGACCGGCATATCTTCCGGGTCGCCCTTGCAGCAATCTTCTCCGCTGGCCACTTTCGCCGCGAGAGCTTCCATCTTCATCGCAATGCGCAGCGCCGGGTCGCCGATGATCAACGCCGCATCGGCGGATTGCAGCATTTCGCTCGCGTCCGGCGGCGCGTCCACGAATTCCGGTTTGATTCCCCACAGGCCGTCGGCCAGTATTTTCACCAAGGCCTGCGACGCGCGCGAACTGGTGTCGAGCGCGATGCGTTTCGCCAGCTCGATCGGCTTTTTCGCCACCACCAGGATGCTGCGCACTTCGTCTTTGGCCGCGACTGCCATGTCCGGCAGCACGACGATATTTTCGATGCGTTGATACTCGATGGAAGGAATGATGGCCACGTCGACATCACCGCGGCGGAGCGCTTCGGCGCACTGCGAGGGAACGGTAAACGAAAGCTCGTACTTCCCCGCCAGCGGCCCGTCGGTGAATCCCCAAACCAGCGGCGCGGTGTTCAGGTACTCGACAATCGAAATTCGAAGTTTGCGCATGCGAACGCCCATCCATACCCTACGAATGACGCCTCATAAATATAACATATGGCTCGCGCCGCCTTTCGGCGTCTGAAATTCCGAATCGTTCGCAGATTTCAGCCGATTTGGCCCGTAAATGGCCGCCTGAATGCGTTTTTGGCCTGCTCCGTTCGGACCCTACGGCGTTTCGAGTGAGAAGCGGCTGATCGTCCCATTTGCGCCGACGGCCCACGCTTCATGCAGATCCAAAGCCGCGAGCGCATTCAGATTGAGCGTACTATTCGGTTTCCAATGCACGCCGCCATCGGTGCTGATTTCTTCGCCGCTTGGTCCAGCGGTAGCAATTGTGCGATCGTCCAGCCATGCAACGGCCGAGCGATATCCGGCGGGAGACTGCGTCGCCAATTTCCAGGTCCGCCCGGCATCATGCGAGTAGGCCGCGACACGCTCGCGCCGGCCAGGATTTTTATAGTCGCCGCCGACCACCACCATATTCTTGCCGTGGCGAGCCACCGAAAAAGCACCGGCCGCAGGATTGCCGCTCGCAATCGGCAGCGGAATCGCCGACCATCTGCGCCCCAGATCCGGCGAATGAAAAAGTCGCGCTGCCGGTCCGCCGGTCACAAAATAAATATTGTTTCCGTATAACGCCAGGCAAGTTCCACTCGCCGCAAACGCTCCTTCATCTTTCAGCGCCAGCGGCATGGCCAGTTGATCCAGCGGCAGCCACTTTTCGCCGTCGTAGGTGGAAATGATGAGAAATCGGCCGTCGACCGGATCGCTCAGCGCCAGGCAATGCTTCGGCGAATCGCAAACCAGCGCGTCCAGAAAAAACGTCGGGCGCGATCCGGTGAATTGCAGCGCCCAGGTCTGGCCTCCGTCGGTGGTTTTGTAGATGCGGGATTTCTCGCCTTCACCGCTGGACATCACGTAAGCCGTCTTCTCGTCGAAGGCCCGCATGCTGCGAAAATCCAGCGTTTCGCCGCCGGCTACGTGCAGCCGGGTCCACTCTTTGCCCGTGCGAGGCGACCTCAAAATCACGCCATTGGAGCCGGAGGCCCAGACCACGGAAGTGGGCGCGCCACTAGAATCCGAAAAATGCGCGACGCTGACCCCGCGCAAATTTGTATCGATCCCCGACGTTTGCACCACCCAAACGGGCATGGGCGACATCGCCGAGGCCAGAAGAAAAACGGCAACCAGGAGCATTCGCATGGCGCGCATTCTACCAATTTTGCGGATAAACCCAGCGAGCTTCCTCATCACCTGAGTTGAGGCCGTCCGAACTTTTGCGGCTCTCGTGACGTATCGCTATTCCTGAAACTGCGGTAATTTGTGGAATCGTGCCGGCGTGGCGGAGGACAAAGTGAGATTGTTTCTCAGTGTGGTTTGTGCGGCTCTAGTGATGAGTGTCGGGCTCGTACCTGCCCAGGGCCAAAACCCTTCCTCCGACGATCAAATATTAATTCTGCAAGACGCCAAAATTTATACCTCGCCCACGGCTCCGCCGATCGAACACGGTTCGGTAACGATCCGCGGCGGAAAGATCGTCGCGGTTCAGGCCGACCGAGCGTCCGCCGACCCGAGCATTCCCCGGCTCATCGTTATCAATTGCGCGGGAAAGGTGATCACCGCCGGCTTCCAGAATAGTCACGTTCATTTCACCGAAACGAAATGGGACGACGCCGAGCACCAGCCTGCCGCGAAACTCACCCAGCAGATGCGCGACATGCTTACGCGCTACGGCGTCACCACCGCCGTCGATTTGTCATCGTATCTCGCCAACACCGTGGCCATTCGCACCCGCGTGAATTCGGGAGAGGTTCCTGGTCCGCGGATACTCACGGCGGGCGCCGGGTTGTACCCGCCCAATGGACTGCCGTTTTATGTGCGCGAATCGCTGCCGCTGGAGATTCAACGAATACTTCCGCAGCCCTCTACTCCCGAGGAGGCGGTGAAAATCGTCCGCGAAGAATTCGCCGGCGGTTCGGATCTGGTGAAACTTTTCACCGGCTCGCTGGTCGAGCGGGATAAAGTGAAGCCGATGCCGGTGGACGTCGCGCGCGCCGCCGTGGACGAAGCGCATCGCAACAACAAACTGGTTTTCACTCATCCTTCAAATTTCGTGGGAATCCAGGTGGCGCTGGATGCCCATGTGGACGTGCTGGCGCACACCACGCCGATCGTCGGCCTGTGGGACGACGCGCTCATCGCCAAAATGCTGGCGATCCACATGTCGCTGGTGCCCACTTTGAAATTATGGGAATTTGAGGCGGCCAAGGAAAATGCGACATTCGAGGAACAGCGCGCCTTCGCCGAAAAAGGCGCTCGGCAGCTGGCCGCATTTTCGAAAGCCGGCGGCCAGGTCTTGTTCGGGACCGATGTCGGCTATATGACCGATTACGATCCCCTCGAGGAATTCATACTGATGAAAGATGCGGGCCTGACGCCGATGCAGATTCTGGCCAGTCTGACCACCGCGCCGGCGGCACGCTTCAAGGAATCCGAAAAGCGCGGGACGATTGCGCCGGGCATGGCAGCGGACCTCGTCGTCCTGAACGCCGATCCAGCCGAAGACGTGACTAACTTCGCGAACGTCCGATTCACCATTCGCGGCGGACGAATTATTTTCCAACCTGGAAAAAGATAATTCGGTTCGTCGGCCGGCTTCTTCAGTTTTCGGAAATCTTTCCGCGGATCACGGTCACCGATGCTGCCGGCAATTCGAACGAAGTTTCTTTGCCCGCTGTTGTGTCCGTGCGCTTGATCGGTCCGTCCGGGTCGGCGAATCCCTTGGTGTTGGTCACCACCGGCCGTTCGCCGGCGTGTTCGGAGTGGGCCATGAAGCGAGTCTCGGCGGGCTGCCAGTGATATTGCGCGCTGCCGAAAGTAAGAACCTGCACGGCGCCGGCGAACCAAGCCGCGCCCTGCTTGGTCTGATCTTGAAACGAAATGTGGACCTGGTGCGAATTGTGCTGGTCGCGATTCACAATCAGTAGCGCGGTCTGTCCGTCGGGACGCTGCAAGGCGTAAGCCGTCACCAAGGCATGACCCGCGCCGTCATCCACGTCGCCCTTCGCCGGAAACACGCGATGTTCCCCGCTTCCCGGTTGCGCCCATTCCAGATTGATCAGTTGCGCCACAAAAAATTGCGCCAGCGGCTGCTGAATCTTGTAATCCGCATCCACCGTGAACATGCCGAATGTTCCGGGAGAATCGTTGCAGCCGTGCTCCATCTGCAGCGGCAAATAATGGAAGTAATACAGTCCGTTGCCGCCGGCGTTCAAAAACGAGCCGACATAATCGGCCAGCCACAGGCCGGAGAAAAGATCCATGTACGTCTCGCTCGAAGCCGATGAAAGATTTCCTTCGGTGATGAACATCGGAACATTGGCCGGCACTCCATCCTCGCGCCAGACTTGCATGATGTGATTCACCAGGTCCGGCTCGTCGTACAGGCTGCCCCAGGGAATCCGGCACGGGTCGTAGGGATAGTGCTCGAAGGAAAAAAACGCGAGATCGTTCATCCGCTGGTGCTGCTTCAAATAATCCAGGAAGCGCGCGGTCCAGGAAACCTTACCATTCGCGTCGGGCCAAACCTCGATGTCTTTATTTACGCCCTGAAACGATGGACCGCCCAGTTTCAGATTTGGATTCAACCGATGCAGTGCCGTGGCCCACTCGACGTACAGCGCGGCGTAATCTTCGGGCAGCATGTATTGCCCATCGGCTTCTTCACCCATCTCGACGTACGAAATTGGATATCCGCGCTTCTGCAAATAAGTGAGCTCAGCGGCAGCGTTGTCGGGAGTGTCGTAGAGCAGCGCCACCGGAATCATGCCGGGCAGTCCGCGTGTAACTCCGCTGGTGAAAAATAAATCGAATCCCACCTGCGCTTGTGCCGTGGAATGCAGGTCGGACGGCTCGTGCCAGGGATCGACCGACGAGCAATACGTCGTGGTCTGCTCCTGATCCGCGGTGTGCCGCACCACGTCGTGAAATTGTCCGTCGGCGGTCGTCGTCCCGATGTACAGCTCGTCGATGGCGTAGCCCACGCAGTTCCGAGGATCGCTCGCCCCGTGCGAATCGCAGGTGTTCGACGATTCCGTCATCAAAATGCGCAAAAAACGAACGGGCAAAGGCGCGCTCGCCAATTGCAAAATTGCCAGACCGCCCTTGCCTTCGGCGTTCGTGCCGCCCGGAAAAGTTTGCCAGATCCCGCGAGTGGGCGCCTTGATCGGATCATCGCCGGTCCAGTACTGGACGACGTAGCGAATCGCGAACGGGTCGGTCCACTTGAGTTGCATCGCGTCGATTTGCTGCAGTTGCGCCAGGTCCACCACGATCCATTGCGGATGCAATGAATCGCTTTCGCCGGTGAATCGTTGGGTCAGGTACGGATTGCTTTTCCAGTAGCTGCTCGGGTCGCCGTCGGTGATCCGGGAAAAACCGACGTTGTCGGTTCCATCGTTGCGCGTAAATCCGCGATGCGGCAGCGAGTACCCATACGAATAGCGAATCGATTCGGTTGGGTTCGCGGAGCCCGTGAAATATCCCTTTCCACTTCCGCTCGGATCGCTCCACGTTCCCTGCGGATTCCAGTGCCAGGCTTCCACCGCCAATTCCGTATTCTGGCGATACGTCACCGGCTGCCAGCCGGAACTCAAAGCCTGATCCAGCGCCGGCTGCGCCAGCCCCTTGTCGATGGCTTCCTGCGCAATGCGGTCGACGCCCGCGCCGAGCGTTTGATTGGGCACAAAATGATTGGTGGCGTGCGCCGGAGTGATATCGACCTGAATGTTTTGTGCCGAGGCCGGAATGGACCGCGCGAAGAATCCGAGCAGCGCAGCCAGAACGAATTGTGTCGTTTTCAAGGAACGTCTCCCGCGCAGAAACATGAGGTGTTTTGGCAGCGAAGAGTCTACACCGTGGCGGGCCGCTGCAAACCTGAACCGAAGCGGGAAAGTCGAGTAAAAGCTGCTCCATAATCCAGCCGGCCTGTCACCAACGGTGTCGATAACGCGTAGATGACTTGACAGGTTCTATAACATCCGCGTAGGCTCGCCCCAAGGCGGATGCACCCCGAACAATACTTGGGATGGTTGGCGCTCACGTTGACCCCGGGCCTCGGCGCACGCATGGCCGGAAAGCTGCTGCGGGAGATGGGCAGCCCGGACGCGATTTTCAACGCCTCGCTGACCGAATTGGAAGCGCAGCGCCTGCCCGCCGCGGTGGCGCAGGCGCTCCATACCCGGCAGCCGCTGAGCGCTGCCGCGAAAGAATTGGCCCAGGCCCAGGCCGCCGGTGTTCGGCTGCTCACCTGGGACGAACCCGAGTATCCGCGGCGCCTGCGCGAAATTTACGATCCTCCGCCTCTCCTCTATGTGCGCGGAAACGTTGAACTTCTGAACCGTCATTTGATTTCTATCGTGGGTTCGCGTCGTCCGACGCCCTACGGGAATCAAATGGCGGAGAAACTGGCCAAGGATTTGGCCGATCGCGGTCTGGTGATCGTCAGTGGGCTCGCGCGGGGCATCGATTCCAGCGCGCATAAAGGAGCCCTGGCTTCTTCGTCCGGCGCGACGATCGGCGTCCTCGGCTGCGGGATCGATGTGANCTATCCAAGGAGAACAAAAAAATCTTCGCGGAGATGGAAAAACGCGGCGCGATAATTTCCGAATTCGCCATGGGCACGTTCCCGGGGCCGCAGAATTTTCCGATTCGCAATCGCATCATCTCCGGCATGGCGGTGGGCGTGGTAGTGGTTGAAGGAGCGCAGTACTCGGGATCGTTGATTACCGCACGGCTGGCCATGGAATTTGGCCGCGAAGTGTACGCTGTGCCGGGCAACGCGACCCAGCTCACGAGTTTCGGTCCGAACCAACTGATCAAACAGGGCGCCAAGCTGGTCACCAGTTGGGAAGACGTGATCGAAGAGCTCCCCACGCCGATTCGCGCCGAGCTTTTGCCGGTGGAATCGGCCAACAGCGAGCAAAGAACCATGCTCGTTGAGCAAGGTTTGGAGCCCAACGAAAGGATTTTGTACGATCTTCTGACCCCGGATGAAGCCCGCTTGGTGGACGATTTGGTCGAGAATTCCGGGCTGACCTCCTCCGAAGTGCTGGCCAGCCTATTTGACCTGGAGCTCAAAGGCGTGGTACGTCAGTTACCAGGCAAGCAATTCCTTAAAGCCATGTTGTAACAGCCCGAGGAAATTGCAGTTAGGATGGTAGGCCATGGGGATGTGGCAGTTCGCCCTTTACCAGGCCGTAGGAAATCTGCTCCATATTAAGGTTAGAACGGTGGCGGCAACGATGATTTGGGCCGCCGGTGAAATCAGCAGCTAGCGGTGTGTTGCACCGAAATTGGACCGTGCAGCATCCCTGTATTGAGGAGAAGAGGCACTAGCGCATGGCAAGATCACTCGTAATCGTCGAATCGCCGGCTAAGGCGAAGACTATCAACAAATACCTGGGCAAGAATTACCTGGTCAAGGCTTCGTACGGCCACGTGATGGACCTGCCCAAGAAAAACATCGGGATACTTCTGCCCGCCGACCCGAACGGCAAGCCCAAGAAAAAGAAACGCAAGACCAAGGCCAAGGCGGGCGCTCCGGAAAAGAAAATTCCCAAGCCGGTGGTGGTCACCTCCGAAAATATTTTTGAGCCGACCTACGAAGTCATTCCCAACAAGATCAAGGTCATTACCGATCTGCAGAAAGCGGCGCGCGGCGTGGAAGCCATCTACCTGGCGGGCGACCCGGATCGCGAAGGTGAGGCGATTTGCGCGCATCTGGCGGAAATTTTCGGCCGGCCCAAAAAATACGCGGAAATGATCGCCAAGGTCCAGGGAGAACAAAAGGGCGAAGCCAAAGAAGGCGAGGAAGCCAAGCCGAAGGCCCAAAAGAAAGTCGTGGCGCCCGCGAACGGCGCTCCTCCCAAAATTTATCGCGTGATGTTCAACGAAATCACGCAGAAGGCCATCAAGGCCGCGTTCGAGAACCCGGCGCAGGTGAACGAAGATCTGGTTGACGCGCAGCAGGCCCGCCGCGTCCTGGATCGCATCGTCGGATACAAAGTTTCGCCCCTGCTCTGGAACAAAGTGCGCCGCGGCCTTTCCGCCGGCCGCGTGCAAACCGTGGCCCTGCGTCTCATCGTCGAACGCGAGCTCGAAATTCGCGCGTTCGTGCCGGTGGAGTATTGGACCATCCACGCCATGCTCGACGCCGGGACGCCTCCGGTTTTCGAAGCCAAGCTGCACAAGTTCAAAGGCGAAGACCTCGAAGTTGCAAATCAGGCCGCGGCCGACGCCGTTCTGGCAGCCGTTGAAAAAGCAAAATGGGAAGTGGCTTCGGTCACGCAGAAGGAAAAGCGCCGCAACCCGCCGCCGCCGTTTACGACTTCCAAGCTGCAGCAGGCTTCCTATAACCGCTTGCGCTATACCGCGAAGCGCACCATGGGAATCGCCCAGAAATTATACGAAGGCGTCGAACTCGGCAGCGAAGGCTCGATCGCGCTGATCACCTACATGCGTACCGATTCCGTGCGCGTCTCAAACGACGCCCTCGATCAGGTCCGCACCATGATTCCGGAGCGCTTCGGCTCGAATTACCTGCCCGAAAAACCGAATTTCTTTAAATCGAAGAAGGACGCGCAGGAAGCGCACGAAGCGATTCGCCCGACCGATGTCACCCGCACGCCCGAAGACGTGCGGCCGTATCTCGAAGACGACCTTTTCAAGCTGTACCAGCTGATCTGGCAGCGCTTCGTGGCCTCGCAGATGCTCCCGGCTATTTTCGACCAGACCACCATCGATATTTCCGCCGGCGACTACACTTTCCGCGCCACCGGCACGGTCCAGAAATTCGACGGCTACCTCCGCGTGTATCAAATGCCGGTCGCCGCGGCCGATCGCGAAGACGACGAGAAGGACGATGACGGCGAAGGCCGCTCGCTGCCCCAGGTGCGCGAAGGCCAGGTGCTCCGCCTCGAATCCATTCGTCCCGATCAGCATTTCACCGAGCCGCCGCCGCGCTACAACGACGCGACGCTGGTCAAAGACCTGGAAGAAAAAGGCATCGGCCGCCCGTCGACTTACGCCGCGATCATTTCCACCCTCGTCGAACGCGAGTATGTCACCAAGGATCAGGGCCGCTTCTCGCCCACCATGCTCGGCGAACGCGTCAGCGTGCTGCTGGTGAAAAGCTTCGAAGATATTTTCGACGTGGGCTTCACCGCGCGCCTGGAAGAAGAGCTGGACGAAATCGAAGAAGGAAAACTCGGCTGGCGCGCCGCGGTGCAGGAATTCTGGGACCGCTTCATCGTCGACCTGGATAAAGCCGACGACGAAATGCTTTCCTACAAGGCCGGCATCCCCACCGGACAGAAATGCGAAAAGTGCGGCGAAGGAGAATTGCTCGAGCGCATCAGCCGCCACGGATTTTTCCTGGGCTGCAATCGCTACCCGGATTGCGATTACATCAAGGATTTGTCGCCCGAGCTTCCAGCCGAAGCGGATGGCACGCCCAAAATCGAGTACTGCGACAATTGCGGCAAGGAAATGGTCATCAAGCGCGGGCGCTTTGGCGTGTTCCTCGCCTGCAAAGGTTATCCGGATTGCAAGACGACCCGGCGACTGGTGGAAGGCACGCGCATCGCGCGCCAGCCCGACGTCCCGCTCGATGAAAAATGCCCGCTGGATGACGCGCAGCTACTGCGCCGCGCTGGACGCTTCGGCGATTTCATCGGTTGTACCAACTATCCGAAATGCAAGTACACCCGCCCGATCACCCTGGGCATCAAGTGCCCGAAATGCGACGAAGGCGAATTCGTGCGCCGCGGAATTTCGCGCGGCCGCGGCGCGGGCCGCATTTTCTACGGCTGCAGCCGCTACCCGGATTGCGATTTCACCACGCCGCACGAGCCGATTAACGAGCCGTGCCCGAAATGCCACGCGCCGTTCATCGTCGAGAAGCGCACCAAGCAGGGCAATTTCCGCAGCTGCATCAAAGAGGGCTGCGACTGGGAAATCGAAGCCCCAGCGCCCGTCGAGGCTGGCGCGGGTCCGGCTCCCACGGAGGCGCCGCCATCGACCAATGGCACTACACCCGTTTCCGCGCCAATCGAGCAGGCCAAGCCGAAATTCGTGCATCCGCAGGAACCGGTCGAAGTCGCGGCCGGACCCGGAAGCAAATCCTGATTTCGCGTTCGTGCCCTGCCACGCTCAACCGGGACCGGTACCAATCCGTTGGCCTATTGAAAATCGAATGACCACGCCCTCCGTGCCGCAGGTCTATAATTTCCGCAGCACTCGACTCCGATGAAACCGGTCATCGACAAATTCATCAACTACCTGCGCTACGAGCGCAACTCTTCGCCCGCGACCATCGAGGACTATTACGGCGATTTGAAACTCTTTCAGGAATTTCTCACTCCGCCGGGCGAAAAGACCCTGCCCATCGGCCAGGTCGATCATCGCGTGGTTCGCGAATTCGTGGCCTGGCTTTACGACCGCAAATTGCAGAAACCCACCATCGCGCGGAAACTGGCCGCGCTGCGCACGTTTTTTAAATTTTGCGTGCGCGAGCAATACGTGAAGCAGAATCCAGCGCGACTGGTCAGCACTCCCAAATTGCCCCGGCGAATTCCCCGGATCCAGACCGCGGAAGAAATTAACACTTTCCTGGATGGCCTTCCCGGCGGCGCAAACGCCGCGAAGCCAAAGCTTCCCCAAAAATCGAAACGCACCGTGGAAAAAAGTTTCGGTAAATCCGACAAACGCACCGAAAAACTGGTGCCGCGCCGCGACCGCGCCATTTTCGAATTGCTCTATGCCTCCGGACTACGGGTCAGCGAGCTGGTCGGTCTCAGCCTCGGCGACATGGACAAAACCGGGCAGATGCTGCGCGTGCTGGGGAAAGGCCGCAAAGAACGCGTGGTGCCTTACGGCGCGAAAGCGCAGACCGCCTTCGACGAATACTGGCCGATTCGCCAGGAAATTCTGGAAGCCGCCGCCAAACCGGAAGTGGAAGCGGTGTTCGTTAACTGGCGCGGCCGCCGCCTCACCGATCGTTCGGTGCGCTACATCGTCACCAAATATTGCAAGCTGGCCAAAGTGGATTGGAATCTGCATCCGCATTCCCTGCGCCATGCTTTCGCCACGCATCTGCTGAACGACGGCGCCGACCTCCGCGCAATTCAGGAATTGCTCGGCCACGTTTCGCTTTCCACCACCCAGCGTTACACCCAGGCCAGCATCCAGCAGCTCATGGCCGTGTACGACAAAACCCACCCGCACGCCTGAATTACCGCATGACTATTCCATGAACGCCGCGCAACTCTCGCGTAACTAGCGCATCCAATTACGAGTGCGTTCGCGTACCTCAGCTTCCGTCCTTTAATCGATTTTTGAGAGGAATGCATTCATGAAGACCCTTGAGCTCAACCAGCCCGCTCCGGTAAATGGCTCGAATCCCGCGCCGGAGAAGTCCAAACCCGGCATTCAGATGTATCTGGATACTTTGTGCTACCAGACCCGCGAACGTCTTGAGCTGATTAATATTTCGAAAGATTTGAACGAAGTGATTCGCAAGAATGGAATGAAAGCGGGTCTTATTCTGGTGCAGTCCCTGCATACCACGACCGCGGTTTTCATCAATGAATTCCAGCAGGCCTTGATGGACGACATCAAATCATTTCTCGAACGCCTGGTCGGGCGCATGGATTACTGGCGCCACAATGATCCGAAACTCTCCGAATGCAGCCGGCAGAATGCCGACGCGCATTTGCGCGCCATGGTTCTGGGCCACACGATTTCGGTTCCGGTGAGAAATGGCGAGATGGCGCTGGGCGGGTGGCAATCGATTCTGCTGGCCGAACTCGATGGCCCGCGCGAACGCTCGATTCACGTGCAGTTGTTGGGTACTGCCGAATAAATCGCGCGTCCAGCCGGACGTCTCGATGCTAGACGTTCAGCGTGAGTGAAGTTTCGGGGATAAAATTTTCGGTGCGTTTCGGCACCGGCGTAGGGAACGGATTCTTGACTCGATCCACCGGGTTGTAACGGGTGTCGCGTTCCACCGGCACGCGTCCGGCGGCGCGAATCAGCCGCTCGAGTTCCGCGCGGCTCATGTTCTCCGCGGTGGTCGCGCCCGCATCGTGGTAAATCTTCTCTTCCACTACGGTCCCGTCGAGATCGTTCGCACCAAAGCGCAGCGCCACCTGCGCGATGCGCGGCGTCAACATGATCCAATACGCTTTGATGTGGTCGAAATTGTCGAGCATCAAGCGCGACACCGCGATGGCTTTCAAGTCGTCAAATCCGGTTGGCGGCGGAATGTGCGCCAGCGCCGTATTCGCCGGATGAAACGCCAGCGGGATGAACGTCACGAATCCGCCGGTTTTATCCTGCGTGGCGCGCAGTTGGATCAAGTGGTCCACGCGCTCTTCGTTCGTTTCCAAATGCCCGTAGAGCATCGTCGCGTTCGAGCGCAACCCGATTTCGTGCGCGGTGCGCGCGATTTCCAGCCAGCGCTGGCCGCTCACTTTGTGGTCGCAGATCAGCTTGCGTACCCGCGGATGAAAAATCTCAGCCCCGCCCCCCGGCAGCGAATCCACGCCCGCTTCTTTCATCGCCAGCAGTGTGTCGCGAATCGAAAGTTTGCTGATGCGCGCGTAGTAACCCACTTCCACCATGGTGAAAGCTTTCAGGTGAACTTGCGGGTAGCGCTGTTTCAAACCGCGAATCAAATCAAGATAAAACGAGAAAGGCAAATCGGGATGCAGGCCGCCGACAATGTGAAACTCGGTTGCGCCTTCGGCGACGCCTTCTCCCGCGCGCGCGTACATTTCATCCAGCGAAAAAGTGTAGGCCCCCGGCGAATCGGGCGAGCGGCCGAAGGCGCAAAGTTTGCAATGCGCGATGCAGACGTTCGTGGGATTGATGTGCCGGTTGACGTTGTAGTAGGTGACGTTGCCGTGCTTTTTTTCGCGCACGAAATTCGCCAGCCAGCCGACGCCCAGCAGGTCGTGCGATTCGTACAGCAGCAAGCCGTCAGCCGCGTCCAGGCGTTCACCCGCCAGAACCTTCCTGGCCACCGGATCAAGCCGTTCATCGCTCAGCTTCAAAGTTTTAAGTTCAACTGCTGTAGTCATTTACGTGACATCCTAGGTCTGCGTCTCTCGCCCATCGCGCCGGTATTAGTGATGAACCACGATAGCCGCGGCTCCCCAGAAAAGCAGGAACACTAGACTAATATAGCCATTCACTGCGAAAAACGCAGCATTCATTTTTGTCAGGTCGTTCGGTTTCACCAGCGAATGTTCGTACGCCAGCAGCGCCGCGACCAGGCAAATTCCCACCCACGCCGGCCAGGGCAACTGGAAACTCAGCGCCAGCCAAACCAGCAACGCAATCATCACCACATGCAGCGCGCGCGCGATCGACAGCGCCCGCGCAATTCCGAATTTTTTCGGTATGGAATACAGCCCCGCCGATTTGTCGAACTCCACATCCTGGCAGGCGTAGAGAACGTCGAATCCGCCCACCCACAAAGTCACAGCGGCACAAAGAATCAGCATGCGCCAGTCGAGCGAGCCGCGAATCGCGATCCAGGCCGCGGCCGGAGACATGCCCAGGCAGAAACCCAGAACGAAATGCGACAACGAGGTAAATCGCTTGGTGTAGGAGTACAAAAACAAAACGGCGAGCGCGACCGGAGAAAGTTTCAGTGCCAGCGGATTCAACTGCCACGCCGCAATCACCAGTATCGCGGAAGCGACAATGGTGAATAGCCACGCGAAAGAAAGAGACAATTCGCCTTTGGGCAGCGCGCGATTCGCGGTGCGTGGATTTCGGCCGTCGTACTCGGCGTCGGCAATCCGGTTCATGGTCATCGCCGCGGAGCGCGCGCCAACCATGGCCACGACGATCCACAGAATCTGCCGCCAGGTCGGCAATGAGTCTCCGGCTCGCGCCGCGAGCAGGGCGCCCACCAACGCGAACGGCAGCGCAAACACGGAATGCTCGAACTTGATCATTTCGAGCACCACCGCCACGCGATTTTTAGACTGAGCCATGCTTTTCCATTTTCGTCGCGGATCGCGCGGAAAATTTAGACATCGTATCCGTCACCGGCCACCGCGCGTTTTGCCGCCGGCCCGCCCTTCCAGCGATATTGCTGCTCCTGCGCCAGCCCGAGTTGCGCCAGCACGCGGCAACAATATTGTTCCACCAAATCGTCGATCGTTTTGGGCCCGTAATAAAAAGCGGGCATCGCCGGCATCACCACTGCTCCGGCATCGTTCACCCGCAGCATATTTTCCAAGTGAATCCGGTTCAGCGGAGTTTCGCGCAGGCACAACACCAGCGGGCGGCGCTCCTTCAGGCAAACGTCGGCGGCACGCGTCAGCAGATCGCTCGCCGTGCCGGCCGCAATCGCGCCCATCGTTCCCGCCGAGCACGGAACCACGACCATCCCATCCACCACCGTGCTTCCCGAAGCAATGATCGCACCAACATCTTTGTTCGGCAGAAAATCAATTTTCGCCGCGGGCGTTCCGGTCAGCATCGACGCGAGCTTCTTGGACTCGGATGGCACCACGCCGAGTTCCGTCGCCAGCAGCCTCATCCCGGTTTCGGTCGAGACCAGAAACACGCGTTCCACGCTGGGATCGGCGTCGAGCAGTCGCAGCACAGCCTGCGCGTAAATCGCCCCGCTCGCCCCGGTGATGCCCACGGTTATGCTTTTGCCGGATGATTTGGCCATCGCGATTGCTCAAATTTTAGCCTAGTTGCGCCCTCCGGCATAGTTGGGCCGCCGAATCCATCCGTTCTGTAATTTTTGAAAGTATTGAAGCCTTCGCGCCGCCAAAATCTTGTCGGGCACGTCTAAGTTGCGTTCAGCCATCCGAAGATAGAGAATATTCGCCGCCGCATGGAGGGCAAGTCGATGAGGGTAGGCCGCAGGGGAAGGTGGAGGTTGGGTTTAGCCGCCATTCTAGGAATCGTGGTAGCCAGTGGGTTCGTAACGGCCCTGCACGCTGCGCCCGGCGATGACGATTTGAAATTGCCGCAGCTCGAATTGCGCGACGCCAAGCTCGATAACGGCCTGCGCATAATTCTGGTGCCCGACCACACCGCGCCGGTATATGCGATTGATGTCGCCTACAACGTCGGCAGCCGCAATGAGCGACCCGGCCGCACCGGTTTCGCCCACCTTTTCGAGCACATGATGTTCCAGGGTTCGGCCAACGTCGGCAAGGGCGAGCACTTCATCCAGGTGCTGAACAACGGCGGCGGGATGAACGGCACCACCAACGAAGACCGCACCACTTACTTCGAAGAGTTGCCCAAAAATCAGTTGGAGCTGGGCCTCTTTCTCGAAGCGGACCGCATGAAGGCGCTGAACATCACCCAGGCCAATCTCGACAACCAGCGCAATGCCGTACAGGAAGAACGCCGCCAGGGCATCGACAACCAGCCCTACGGCCGGGCTCAGCTCGATGTCGACAATCTTTCCTACGACAACTTTGCTTACAAACATTCCACCATCGGTTCGATGAGCGATTTGAACGCCGCGAGCGTCGATGACGTTAAGGATTTTTTTCGGATTTATTACGCGCCGAACAACGCGGTACTGACTCTCGTTGGTGATTTTGATCCCGACGCAGCGCTTGCCCTGGTGAAAAAATATTTTGGCGCGATTCCAGCGCAACCTACGCCTCCGAAGGTGGACCTGATCGACGAGCCGCATTACGGCGAGCGCCGCGAGATTATTTACGATCCGCTGGCCCGCCTGCCGCAGATTGATATCGCCTATCACATTCCCCCGGGTAACACGCCGGGAAATTATGCCGCCGATCAGCTCGCGATTATTCTGGGCCAGGGCGAAAGCTCGCGGTTCTATCAAGACCTGGTCAAGGATAAGCAGCTCGCTTCTCAGATTTTCGTGCAGGCCGACCGTCGCATCGGCACCAGCCAGCTGATCATCGAAGCGACGCCGCGGCCAGGTGTGAAAATCGAGGATTTGGAAAAAGGCATCAACGACGAAATCGCGGCGGTGCTGAAAAGTGGAATTACCCCCGCGGAACTTGCCAAAGCCAAGCGCGAGCTGCTGATTCAGTTCATCGAGCGCCGGCGCTCCGCTTTACGCACGGCGGTGCTGATTGGCGATTACGCCGTGTATTTCAACGATCCTAACTTGATCAACACCATTCAAGAAAAGCGGAACGCAGTCACCGTCGAGCAGGTCAACGCGGTGGTCAAGACCTATCTCGTGTCCGACCAACGCACGGTGGTAATCACCTATCCGGCGGCGGACGCCAACAACGGTTCGAAGGGAGCGCAATGAGCGTCGCGATGATCAAGGCTTCGAAATTCCAAATTCAGACGGCCGGAGCAAACGGAACGCTTTCGCGCGTCGTACGGAACATCTTTGCGGTCTCGGCCGTTCTCGCCGCAACCGCTATGCTGGCGTTTTCTCCTGCCGCCCGCGCGCAGGGACAAGACAAATCCACTTCCGTAAGCAAAGTGGAGCGGCTCAACCGCGCGCCGGTCAGCAAAGAAATCCTGCGCGTGCAGCTCCCGCGGCCGACGGTCGTGAAACTGAAAAACGGTTTGACCCTCGTGCTGCAGGAAGATCACAAATTGCCGACCGTCGCCTTCACCATGTGGATTCGTCCCGGACAGCTCGCCGATCCCGCGGATTTGCCGGGCGTCGCTTCGTTCACCGCGGGCATGCTGCGCGAAGGCACCGCAACCCGCAGCAGCGCGCAAATCGCCAGCGAAGTGGAATCGTTGGGCGCCAGCCTCGACGCCACCTCGCGTTTCGGAGCCAGCTATACCACCGTCGATGCCTCTGGCCTGATCAGCGACGCGCCCAAAATCCTGGACCTGATGAGCGACGTGGTCCTGCATCCCGCGTTTTCAGCGGATGAACTGGCCAAGTTCAAGCAAGCCGAAGGCGCGACGCTCGAGCAGCGGCTTTCCAATCCCACCTTTCTGGGCCAACAGGCGTTCAAGCGCGTGATCTATGGCGATACGCCGATGGCGATTGCCTCACCGACCAAAGCGTCGATCGAGAAAATCAGCGTCGACAATTTGAAACAATTTCACGACAAGCATTACCTCCCGGGAAACTCGATCCTGGGTATCACCGGCGATTTCAAGGCCGCCGAAATGCGCGCGCTGATTGAAAAATATTTCGGCGGGTGGACCGGCGCAGCGGAAGCACCCGACAAATTCCCGGCGTCGGCTCCGGCGCAGCCCACCAAAATCACCTTGGTCGATCGTCCCGGCTCGGTGCAAACCGTCATCTTCGGGGGCGATCGAGGCGTCCAGCGCACCAGCCCGGAATATTACGGACTGGCCGTCATGAATCAAGTCATTGGCGGCGGACCGCAGTCGCGGCTGTTCCTGGATCTGCGCGAGGAACACAGCCTGACCTACGGAGCCTACAGCCGTTTCAGCGCCGATCTATACCCTGGCGACTGGTTTGCTTTCTCGCCGGTGCGCACCCAGGTCACCGGCGAAGCGATGGAGCGGTTCCTCTACGAATTCAAGAAAATCAATAACGAGCTAACGCCGCAAAGCGAACTCGACGACGCCCATCGCGCGATCATCGCGAATTTCGCGCTATCGCTCGAACAGCCGGCGCAGATTCTCAACGACTGGCTGACCGTGCAGTATTACGGTCTGCCCGTGGATTATTGGGACCAGTATCCCGACCACATCGGCTCGATTGACGCGGCCGGCGTGCAGGCCGCCGCGAAAAAGTTTGTGGATCTTGACCATGTGCAATGGATTTGTGTCGGAGACCGCAAGCAGATTCAAGACGTACTGGCGAAATACGGGACGGTCAACGTGGTGGACGTCAGCGGCCAGGCGGAAAACTAGAATCTGGCATCAGTAGGGAGCGTCTTCCGCAAGGATCGCGGAAGGCGCTCCCGGGGTTTCGCACCGATTTATTTCTTGATGGCTTTCACGATCAGCAGCAGCACGATCGCGCCCACGGTGGCCATCACCAGCTGGCCCAGCAGGCCGTAGGTAGCCAGACCCAGCAAACCAAAAATCCACCCGCCCAGTATCGATCCCACGATTCCGACCAACAGATCGATCAAAATTCCCATGCCGGAGCCTTTTACAATTTGGCCCGCCAGAAAACCGGCCAGAATCCCGATGATAATTTCCCAGAGCAGGTACATGTCGTTCCTCCCTAATTCGCGTGGAGCTGCGCTGCCGAGAACCGCTGCGCGTCGCCCAATTGCGCGCGAATGTATCACGATTCGAGACCGCTCAAAGATTTCTTCGCGAAGTCGAGGACGGCTAGCTGGCGCGGCTGAGGATGCTAGAATCCGAAGGCGCCGGCCTGGCTGGCCCTGGGCGATTACTCCAAATGAATGAACGCGAAGTTCGGAAATTTCTCCAAGCGGTGAAGACCGGCGCGGTCAAGATCGATGCCGCCGTCGAGAGGCTGCGCCAATTGCCTTACGAAGATCTGGGCTTCGCCAAAATCGATCATCACCGCTCCATCCGCCAGGGTTTTCCCGAAGTGATTTTTGCGCGCAAGAAAACTCCAAAACAAGTGAAGGAAATCGTCCGCGGGATGCTCCGCGCCAAAGCTTCCCACAACATTCTCATCACCCACGGCGACCGCAAGATCTTCGCCGCAGTGAAGACCGTTGCGAAAACCGCCCGGTTTCATGAATTGTCCGGCGCCATTACCGTCGAGCGTTCGCGCACCGTCAACGGAAAGGGCCTCATCCTGGTGGTCACCGCCGGTACCAGCGATATTCCTGTAGCTGAGGAAGCGCTCGTCACGGCCCGCATGATGGGCCATCACGCCGAAGCGATCTACGACGTCGGCGTCGCCGGCTTGCATCGCCTGCTCGAACATCGCAAGCAGCTCACCGAAGCGCGGGTAATTATTTGCGTCGCAGGAATGGAGGGCGCGCTGCCCAGCGTAGTGGCCGGGCTGGTCGCAGCTCCGGTGGTCGCCGTGCCAACCAGCACCGGCTACGGTTCCAGCTTCGGAGGGCTAACGGCGCTGCTGGCGATGCTGAACAGTTGTTCGTCGAACGTCAGCGTGGTGAATATCGATAACGGATTCGGCGCGGGATGCGTGGCCGGCGTGATCAACCGCCTGTAGCAAACTGAAATTTACGAAAGGGCCGCCGCCAGGCGGGCGATCAATTCTGGTTCCTCTTCAATCTGCACCGTGCGTAGATCCAGAATCAGCTGTTCGTCTTCAATGCGACCGATCACCGGTATCGGCGAAATCGATTTTCCCGGCCCTGGCACTTGCAGCTCGGGCCGCCGCATGTTTTCTTCCAGTTGTCTCGCGCTGATGCGCGGGCTGGCAATCGCGAGCAACGACGTTGGCAGGCTTTGATCCGGCGTCGAGCCTCCGCCGATGACCGAAACTCCTTCCCGAATCTGAATCGCCACGTCGTCCGGCAGCAGTGGCCGCAATTTCGCCAGAAGTTGCTCGGCCCGGCTGCCAATTTCAGCCGCGGACAAACGAATCATGCGCAGCGCGGGAATTTCGTCGAGCGCCCCACGCAAATAGGATTTCAGTGTCACTTCCAGTGCCGCGATGGTCAGTTTGTCCACGCGCAGCGCGCGGAACAACGGATTGCGCCGGATGCGATCCACAATCTCTTTTTTTCCGGCGATCATTCCAGCTTGCGGCCCGCCCAGCAATTTATCTCCGCTGAAGCTCATTACCGATACGCCCGCTTCGCCGCTGCTGCGCACTACCGGCTCCGCAATTCCCGCGGCCGTCAAATCCGCCAGGCAGCCGGAGCCCAGATCTTCATACACCGGCAAATTCACGTTCTTCCCGAGCGCCACCAATTCTTCCAGCGATGGCCGGTCGGTAAATCCAGTCACCCGGAAATTCGAAGGGTGGACGCGCAGCAGCAACCGGGTGCGGTCGTTGATCGCGTCTTCGTAGTCGCGAATGCCGGTGCGATTCGTGGTTCCCACCTCGCGCAGCACCGCCCCGCTTTCGGCCATGATGTCCGGGATCCGAAATCCATCGCCAATTTCGATCAGCTCGCCGCGCGAAACAATGACTTCCTCGCCTTTGGCCAGCGCATGCAGCACCAAAAGAACCGCTGCGGCGTTGTTGTTGACGACGATCGCCGTTTCAGTCCCGCAAAGTTCGGCCAGCAGCCGGGAGGTATGCGCGTCACGCTTGCCGCGTTCGCCCCGCGCCAGATCATATTCAAGATTGTTGTAGAGCGGCGCGGTGGCCACGATCCGCGCCACCGCCTGCCGCGCCAGCGGCGCGCGTCCGAGGTTGGTGTGCAGGACGACCCCAGTTGCGTTAATCACGCGGCGCAGCGACGGCGCTAGAATATTCTCCACTTCGGAAACAACCAGCGATTCCAGGTCGTCGTCGTTTTTCGCATCGACCGTCCCGCCGTCTGCGCCCAATGCTCGTGTGCTGATTTGTTTTCGCGCGTCGGATAGCACCGTGCGAATCGTGGAAGTCACCAGCTTGCGCCCTGATTTTTGCACCAGGGCCGCCATGCGTGGCCGTCCCAGCAATTCATCCACGGAGGGCAGTGCGCGGAGCGCCGCCGCGACGGCGTCGGAGCTCGATTTGGCCGCGGAATCGTACGAGGGAGCCATTATTCAGCTATTGAAACACAGCGCGATTGAGCGTGGCAATCGGCCCAGACCTGCCCTTTCGGTCATTTCCCTTTGCGACATCGCAAAATTCGCCCGCGTTGACCTCGTCGAAGCGGCAATTTACGCTGATGGCTGGCTATCTCTGCCCGTTTTGCGAGGCGGCAGACACCGACCATGGCGACCATCGACGAAGACCTGGGCAGCATCGAGCGCGATATCCGCACGCTCAAAATCGAATACGAACAATATTTCGGTGGAGGCCGTTCGCGGCCGCCCACCGACACCCAGTGGCGCCTGGAAGTCATGCTGAAAAAATATTCGGACCGCGCCGCGGAGTTCACGTCGGGCCAGCGCTTTCGTTACAGCAACCTGACCCAGACCTACGCCAAGTATCACGACATGTGGCGCAAGAAATTGGCGCAGAAAGAAACCGGAACGTCACCGCATCACTTTGGCGCAGCGGCCAAGGCCATCGAAGCGGAGCGTGCGCGCAAGGCCGCTGCCGCGAAACCGCCTGAACCGGAGGCTCCTGCGGTGAGTGCCGCGGACCATGCTGTTGCCGTAGCCCAAGCCTCGGCGGAGGCTTCGGCCCGTGCAGCGCAAGCTCGACCGGCCCACAGCAGTTTCGCGCTGGCTCTCTCGGATCCCGAATGTGAGACGGAAAAAGTAGAGACGCTGTATAAGCATTTGGTGCTGGCCCGCACCGAAACCGGCGAAAAGTCTGGCGTGCCGAGCCTGAAGGATTTTGAGCGGTTCGTGCAGAAGAAAACCCAGGACCTGAAGGAAAAAGGCGGCCGGGAAATCGAATACACGGTGAGCATCGAGAACGGCCACGTTAAGTTGAAAGCTCGAGTCTCCAGCTAACTCTCAGCATCAAATTTCGCGTCATCCCCACTGAAGTAATTCCCGTTTCCTCCTGCGTTCCGAATTCGCAAAACTCAAAAGGCTGCTCCGCGCAAATTATGCAGCTGGCCCGCCGCTACCACTTTTTTCCGCAAACGCTTACACTGACGGGGCATTTTTCGGCGCAGAAATTTATTCCTGGCGGGAGCATATGGCGATAGCACGGGCCTTAATCAGTGTTTACGACAAAACTGGCATTGTGGATTTTGCCCGCGAGCTCGCTTCCCTCTCGGTTGAAATTGTTTCCACCGGCGGGACGGCGAAATTGCTGCGCGAGGCCGGCGTGGAAGTTCGCGACGTGGCCGAATTGACCGGATGGCCGGAAATGCTCGGCGGCCGGGTGAAAACACTGCACCCCAAAGTGCACGGCGGGATTCTTTTTCAACGCAGCAAGCCGAACGATCGTGCCCAAGTCGCCGAATATAAAATCGAGCCCATCGATCTGGTCGTCGTGAATCTCTATCCGTTTTCGGCCACGGCGGCCACGCCCGGCGTGACCGCGGACGAGCTGATCGAAAATATCGACATCGGCGGCCCGGCGATGGTGCGCTCGGCGGCGAAAAACTTTCAGAGCGTAGGAGTGGTAACCGACCACAACGATTATTCGGCAATCGTTACCGAGCTGCACGACAAAGGCGAATTGAGCCTGTCCACCCGGCTGTGGCTGGCGCGCAAGGCCTACGCCCGCACCGCGCGTTACGACGGAGAAATTGCCACCGAGCTGGAACGCCTCACCGTCACCGACGGCGCCATCTCCATCGGCGAGCTGGAGAAACTGCCGGAGCGAATCAACATCTCCCTGGAGCGCCGGCAGTCCATGCGTTACGGAGAAAATCCCCATCAAGCTGCGGCCCTTTACATTCCTGCGGGGACGATTGCCTCGGGATTGGCCGGCGCGAAGCAGCTGCAAGGCAAGGAACTTTCCTACAACAATCTGGTCGACCTGGACGCGGCCTGGGCCCTGGTCACCGAATTTCACCGGCCCGCAGTGGCCATCATCAAGCACAACAACCCCGCCGGAGCGGCGGAGCAGGACACGCTGGTTGAGGCGTACCGGAAGGCGCTGGAATGTGATCCGATTTCCGCCTTCGGCGGCGTGATCGCGATGAACCGCAAACTCGACGCGGCCACGGCCGAAGAACTATCCAAGCTTTTTGTGGAATGTGTCGTGGCTCCCGGCTTCGAGCCCGCCGCGTTGGAAAAATTCGCCACCAAGAAAAACTTACGCCTGCTCGAAATGCAGCGCGGCGAAGCACTGCATGAAATGGACATGAAGCGAATTTCCGGCGGAATGCTGGTGCAGGATCCGGATCAACACGAACTGACCGAAGCGGAACTAAAGGTTGCCACCAATCGCGCGCCCAGCGCCGAAGAAATGCGCGGCCTGCTCTTCGGCTGGAAAGTCTGCAAGCACGTCAAGTCGAACGCCATCGTTTTCGCCCGCGTTGGCCAAACCGTGGGCGTGGGCGCGGGCCAAATGAGCCGCGTCGATTCGGTGAAAATTGCGGTGATCAAAGCGGCCACGGCGAAGCTTTCGCTCGCAGGCAGCGTGGTCGCCTCCGACGCATTTTTCCCCTTCCCGGATGGCGTGGAAGAAGCAGGAAAAGCGGGCGCGACGGCGGTGATTCAGCCCGGAGGATCCAAGGGCGACGCTGAGGTGATCGCCATGGCCAACAAATACGACATGGCTATGGTTTTTTCGGGTGTGCGGCATTTCCGCCACTAACTGCCGAACCAAAAGCGGGCTGCCTCTTATACGTGATCTCGATTTCCTGCGGGTCGCCCGTCTCCGGAACCAGTTGGGCGTGGTAAAGGTAGGTGTCCTGGTCCAAACGAGTCCAGCTCGCCGACTTGGGCATTCCGTCCACATTATTCTCAAAGACACTTTTCTTGGCGTCGATGCTGGTGAGATTCAAAACCGTCGCATCCGATTTTTCCCACGGCGCCAGGCTGGGCGTGAAGTGCCGGAAGTAAAACGTAATCCCGTCGGGCTTCTGCACCAGGGTGAAAAATTCGATCACCAGCGTTTTGTCCGACTCCAGCACCCGGAACATCCCTTCCATCACGCCGGCCTTGGGTGCGAGCCACACCTGTTCCGCGATACGCGGCCCCCATTCGCCTTTCCAACGGCCTTCCAGCCATGCGAATTTCTCGAGGTTCGCAGTTGAGGGGCTGGAGGCTGGCGTTGAATCCATGGCCGGCGCGCCATTCTTGGAACCTTGCTGGTAAGCAAACGCCCGAGGCGAGTGACCGAGCCAGACCGCCGGAAACAGCGCGAGGGCCAGCACCGGCAAAACTCGAAACGCTTTTTTCGCGCGCATCCGCAAAATCCCTCCCGTCCCGGCCCGGCCTAATCCCTGCACACCACACGATTTGCAGAATAATACGACGCACAACGTATCCATGCGACGCTATTTTGCGTCCAACCTACCTGGTCGCGAACCGCCCCCAAACCGTGGCCAGCGATTGTTTTGACGCTTTCGAGCGGCTATACCATAATGGAGTGCAGTGAATAACCAATGAAAACTATCATATCCATCGCCCTTTTCTCCATTGCCTCCGCCTTCGGCGCAACCATTCCTGCGCGTGCGCAGAACCCCGTCATCAGCCATCCGGCCGACCCGGCGTCGGCTTCCCCTGCGCAGAATTCCCAATCGCCCGCGGCCGCCAAAGCAGACCGGCCACCGCTGAGTCCCGCGGATGACACCGCGCGCGGCGATTCCTACTATTACTTCATGATCGGCCATCTCGCGGAACAGCAGTACGAAGCCTCCGGGAAATCCGATCTGGCCACCAAGGCCATCGACTCCTACAAGAAAGCGCTGGATCTCGCGCCGAATTCCACGGTAATTATGGAACGCCTGGCCGAAACCCGCGCCAAGGCTCAGCAGTTACGCGAAGCGGTCGAAGAAGCCCGCGCCGTCTTGAAACTCGACCCGGACAACGTAGACGCTCACCGCTTGCTCGCCCGCATCTATGTGCGCACGCTGGGCGATCAGGGCGCCAGCGACTCCCAAAAGGAAAATCTGGCCAAAGCGATCGAAGAATTCCAAGCCATCCTGAAAATCCAGCCGGACGATGCCTATTCGTCGCTGTGGCTCGCGCGCCTGTATCGCTTTGAAAATCGCCACACCGATGCCGAAAAAGTTCTGCGCGATGTCCTGCGCCGCGATCCGGGTAATGGCCCGGCGCTCGAACAATTGAGCCAGCTCCTGATCGACGAAGGCCGTTCGCAGGAAGCGGTGAAGATTCTCTCCGACGCCGCCGGAACCTCATCGTCTCCCGAAGTGTATGACCTGCTCGGCGACGCCTACGCCCAAGCCAAGGATTATCCCAAGTCGGAAGAGGCCTATCGCAAAGCCGCGGATGAAGATCCCGACGATCCGGCGCACCTGCACGGACTCGCCCAAGCCTTGATGGAACAAAATAAATACGCCGAGGCGCTCGAGCAGTTCAAGAAGCTTTCCGAAGTCGAGCCCGGCACCTCCGAAAATTATTTGCGCATGGCCCAACTTTATCGCCGCCTGGGTAAATTCGATCAAGCCGAATCGAGCCTGCTCCGCGCCAAACAGCTCTCGCCCGGCAGCCTGGAAGTCCTCTACAACGAAGCCCTGCTTTACGAAGATCAAGGTCGCTACGAAGACGCCGTAAAAGTTCTTTCCGACGCAATTGCCGGCATGAAGAACCAGGCGCCCAGCCCCGACACTGCCGGTCAAGCCGCCACCGGCGCCGTCAACGTGGATAACAATCCCAATGCTCTCGCGATTCTCTACGAGCAACTGGGCCACGCCTACCGCGAAGAACAAAATTATTCCGCCGCGATCAGCACCTATCAGGACATGGCCAAGCTCGGCCCCGAAGCCCAGAAGCGCGCGCAGATGCTGCTGATCGACACCTACCGCGAGAATCGCGATCTCGATCGAGCGATTGCCGAAACCAAAAAGCTGCTCGATGCTGCACCCGGCGATCCGAATGTGACCGTCACCCTGGCCATGCTCTACGCCGAAAAATCCGACACCGATACCGCCACCAAGCTGCTCAGCACCCTCCTTCGTGGAAACGACAGCGACCAGGAAATTTATTTGAATATCGCCCAGGCCCAGGAACGCGGCAAGAAATACGACGACGCCGAGAAATCCGCGGCCAAGGCCGAGGAATTGTCGGCGGACAGCGATGGCAAACAATCCGCCTGGTTCCTGCTGGGCGCGATCTACGAGCGCCAGAAGAAATTCGACCTGGCCGAGCAGGAATTCCGTAAAGTTCTGGACCTCAACCCCAACAGCGCCTCGACCCTGAACTATTACGGTTACATGCTGGCCGATCGCGGCGTGCGCCTGGCCGAGGCCACTGCGATGATTCAGAAAGCCGTGGCCCAGGATCCCAACAGCGGTGCGTACCTCGATAGTCTCGGCTGGGCTTACTACAAACAAAATAAGCTGAGCGAGGCCGAAGAGACGCTGCGCAAGGCCGTCGAACATGACAGCCACGACCCCACCATTCTTGGCCATCTCGGCGACGTTTACGCCAAGATGGGCCAGACCGATCGCGCCGCGCAATTTTGGGAGCGCGCGCAACGGGAATGGCAGAAAGCCGTGCCCGCCGATTATGAAGCGGACAAAGTGAACGAACTCGACGCCCAACTCAAAACTCTTAAACGCCGCACCGCCCAGAAAACTTCACCGGACGCGCCCAAACCGCAGTAAGTTCTCCACATGAAAAAGTACGCCCCAGCCAAAAAATCGCTGCGTATACCCGCGTTCGCGAAAATCAATTCCTGCCTGCATATCATCGCGAAACGCCCGGACGGCTATCACGAACTCCGCACCATTTTTCAAACGATCTCGCTGCGCGACACCCTCCATCTTTCGCTGAAGAAAGATTCAGACTTGTTTGAGCTTCTTTTCACTTCAGACGATCCGGCGATGCCATTGGGAAATGACAATCTGGTAGTACGCGCGGTCCACGCCTTTCAGCGCGAATTCGGATTGCGCGGCAGTCTCGGCGTTCACCTCGAAAAGAAAATTCCAGTCGCGCGCGGCCTCGGCGGTGGCTCCAGCGACGCGGCCGCAACCCTGATCGGCCTAATGCGCCTCACCGATGCGACCCTGCCGCTGGCGAAAATGATCAAGCTGGCAGCCGGCCTTGGTGCGGATGTGCCGTTTTTCCTCTTCGGCGGCCGCGCCCTGGCCGTAAATCGCGGCGACGAAATCTATCCTCTGGCAGATCTTCCGAAACGTTCGGTGGTGGTCGTCTCCCCCAAAGGCATCGGCGTCAGCACCAAGGACGCTTACGAATGGGCCTCGGCGGAATTGACAAAAGACGCAGAACCCCATAAACTCTTCAGGTTCTGCGCTCTGTGCTGGAGCCGGCAGGAATCGCGTCTCTCCAATGATTTTGAGAGCCCGGTTTTCCGCCGTCACCCGCGCCTCGAAGAGATTCGGGCCGGTTTGCTTCAGCGAGGAGCAGCAGATGCCGCGCTGGCAGGTAGCGGGTCGGCGGTGTTCGGAATCTTCCGAAACCCAGCGCAGGCGCGTCGATCCGCTCGTGAGTTCCCGGAAGATTCAGTTTTCGTAGTCGAAACAATATCCAGGGCGAAGTATGGCCAAGCCATGGGTTGGCGTGCGCGCTAACTTGTAGCTGCCTCTTCGACAAAAACTTTTGGCCGACGATAAATTTAAAATTTTCTGTGGAACTGCGAATCCCGCGCTCGCCAATGCGATTTGCGATTACGTGGGCGTTCCGCTAGGGCTCGCGGAACACGGCAAATTCAGCGACGGCGAAACGCGCTATCAGATTCTGGAAAATGTACGTGGCGCCGACGTCTTCGTCGTGCAGCCCTGCAGCAGCCCGGTGGATTTCAACCTGATGCAGCTGCTGATCATGATGGACGCGTTCAAGCGCGCCTCTGCTTGGCGCATCACGGCGGTGGTTCCGTATTATCCGTACGCGCGGCAGGATCGCAAGGACCGCCCGCGCGTGGCGATTTCGGCCAAGCTGGTCGCGGATCTGATGGAAACCGCGGGAGCGAGCCGCGTGCTGACTCTCGACCTGCACGCGCCGCAGATTCAGGGATATTTCAATATCCCGGTGGATCACTTGTTCGCGTCGCCGGTCCTGGTGGAATATTTTCAGAAGAAGAATCTGGGCCAGATGACCATCGTCTCGCCCGATGCCGGTGGCGTGGAGCGCGCCCGGTATTTCGCCAAAAAGATTGATGCGCCGCTGGCCATCGTCGACAAGCGCCGCATCGACGTGAACGTCAGCGAAGTGATGAACCTGATCGGCGACGTTAAAGGCCGTCCAGCGCTGGTCATTGACGACATCATCGATACCGCCGGCACCCTGGTCAAGACCGCCGAAGCGTTGCTGGATCACGGCGCGACCAAGGTTTATGCGGCCTGCACCCATCCGGTGCTTTCCGGTCCGGCGGTCCAGCGCATCGCGGAATCGAAGATCGAAGAAGTCGTCGTTGCGGATTCGGTGCCGCTGAGCGAAGAAGCCAAAAAGTTGTCGAAGATCAAGGCCCTGAGCGTGGCGCCGCTGCTGGCTCGCGGGATTCAATCGATTCACGAAGAAACGTCGATCAGCGAACTCTTTACCTGATCCCAATTTTTTAGAACGGCAGATTTGCACTGACAGGGGAATGAAACATGCAGAACTTTAAGATTGAAGGGCAAGTTCGAGAAGGCCGCGGCAAAGGTCCGGCGCGCCGCGTTCGCACTACCGGCATGGTTCCGGCCGTGCTCTACGGCAACAAGAAGGACTCCATCTCGCTGACCGTGGACGCCAAGCAGGTCGCCAAGATTTTGCGCTCGGAGACCGGTCACAACACCATCTTCACCGTCACCGTAGCCCAGGGCGCCGAAGAGAAAGCCATGGTGCGCGACTGGCAGGTCGATCCCATCAGCGGCAGGCTCCTGCACGTCGATCTCTTCCGCATCGCCATGGACGTGCGCATGCGCGTCCTGGTGCCGGTGCATACCTTCGGCGAAGCCCAGGGCGTGAAACTCCAGGGCGGCGTTTTCGAAACCGTTACCCGCGAAGTCGAAGTCGAGTGTTTGCCCGCCGACATTCCTGAAGAATTCCGCGTCGACGTTACCGACATGATGATCGGCAAACAGTTGCGCGCCGCCGATCTCCCGTTCGATCCCGCGAAAATCAAATTGGTTACCGACCCCATTCGCGTTATCGCGCACGTCGTCGTCTTGAAGAAGGAAGAAGAGCCGGTCGCCGATGCCGCCGTAACGGCCGACGCCGCGCCAGCCGAACCCGAAGTCATGAAGAAGGGCAAGAAGGAAGAAGAAGGCGACGGCGAAGCCGCCGAAGCTCCGGCCAAGGCCGAAAAGTCCGAGAAAAAGAAGTAAGCGGTCGGCTGTAACTGGCTATGAGAGTCATCGTGGGCCTCGGCAATCCGGGCACGCAATACGACTGGACGCCGCACAACATCGGCTTTCTCGCGATCGACGCCATCGCCGAGCGAGCTGGAATTCGAGTCACGCGGCCGGAGTCAAAGTCGCATGTGGGCCTCGGCAAACTGGCCGGCCAAGACGTGGTATTGGCCAAGCCGCAGACGTTCATGAATCTGAGTGGCGGCGCGGTTCGGATGTTGCTCGAGCGTTATGAGTGCGGGCCCGAAGATTTGATCGTGCTCAGCGACGAAGCGATGTTGCCGTGGGGCATGCTTCGGATTCGCGAACGCGGCAGCGCTGGCGGGCACAACGGTTTGAATTCGATCATCGGTTCACTGGGAACCAACGAATTCATCCGCATCCGGTTGGGAGTGGGGCCGGAGCATCCGTTGGGTGACAAGGCCGACCATGTTCTTGGCGTGATGCGCAAGCCCGAACGCGAAATCGCCGCCCAAATGGCGGTGGAAACGGCTGAAGCGGTTGAGATGATTTTGACCGAGGGTGTTGGCCAGGCCATGACGCGGTTTAACAAGCGCGTCGAATCGGCCGAAAAAGATTCGGAATAGTTTTGGAAGTGAACGCAGCAGAGGAATCGAGGGACACATGGACGAACGACAGTACGATTTGATTTTCATCTGCCGCCCGGACACGCCGGAAGCGGACATCGACAAAGTCATCGCCACGCTGGAATCCACTGCGGCGGAAAAGGGCGCGAAGATCGAATCCACCGCCAAGTGGGGACGCAAGCGCATGGCCTATCGCGTGCAAAAATTGCGCGAAGGCTACTTCGTCTACATGGTGCTGAAATCTTCGCACGGCGAAGTGGTGAAAGAACTCGAACGCCGCTTGAAGGTCGCCGACCCGGTCATCAAGTACTTGACCGTGCGCCTCGACGAAGAATTGAAGCGCCAGGAAAAATTGAAGCGGCACCGCGACAAGCGCGCCGCACGCCGGCCGCGCAAGACGGTTCCGGCCCTCACCGGGGCGACGTCCATGCCGCCGGTCAGCAGCGAGCCCGCCCCCGTTCCGCCTTCGGCTTAATCATCGAAGCGCTGGCGCTAGCGTAGCGGCTTGAACGAAAGAAATCATTGGGCGATTCAGCCCAAGAATTTGATTAGGGAGATAGCGAATGGCAGAAGAACACGCAGGACAGCAGTCGCACGGCGGTGGATCGTCATTTGGCGGAGGCCGCCCATCCGGTCCGGGTGGCGGTCCCGGCGGACGTCCCAGTGGTCCGGGAGGCCCCGGAGGACCAGCCAAGCGCGGCAAGCGCAGCTTCGTACGCAAGAAGAAGGTGTGCCGCTTCTGCGTCGACAAGGCCGACTTCATCGACTACAAGAAGGCCGAAATACTGGCGCCCTTCATTCAGGAGCGTGGCAAGATTCTTCCGCGCCGCATGACCGGCACCTGCGCGCGTCACCAGCGCTGGCTGACCGTGGCCATCAAGCGCGCCCAGAACATCGCGCTGTTGCCGTTTGCCGCCGAGTTCTAGTCCGCGCGGCAGGCTGCTTTAAAGGCAATTTTGAATTTGCAGTGAAATCGATTTTAGAGCGAAGACTCGAGGTCCGGAAAATGCAGATCATTTTGCAGGAAGATGTCGAAAAGCTCGGAACCCGCGGCCAGTTGGTCGAAGTCGCGGAAGGCTACGCCCGCAACTTCTTGTTGCCCCGCAAGCTCGCTCTCGAAGCGACCGACGGCAACCTGAAGCGGCTGGAGCGCATGCGCGCGACCTTCGCCAAGAAGGAAGCCACCGAACGCGAGGCGGCCCAGAAGCAGGCCGACGCGCTCTCCGGTGTCTCGCTCGAAGTTTCGCGCAAAGCCGGCGAAGGGGATCACCTCTTTGGCTCGGTCACTTCGGCCGACGTGGCCGAAGCGCTGCACGCCAAGGGCTATGAGATCGACAAGAAGAAGATCGTGCTGGTCGAGCCCATCAAGGCCGTCGGCGAATACGAGATTCCGGTGAAGTTGCACCGCGAGGTCGTCGCCAAGGTCAAGCTCACCGTCAAGAAAGAAGAATAAGTACGAACAGTTGTTTTCAGGTTTTGGGCGCCTCGTAATCTGGGGCGCCCTTTTCTTTTGCCCTTCGATTCTTGGCATCGGTCGGCGCACTTTTCCACTTTTCCGAAGTTATACACAACGTAGCCATCCCGGTGCCGCTTGCTCGAAATGGGACAAGGGTGCAAAATCGTCAGATTCATACGCGAGAATAATTCGAAAACAAAATGCCTGGCGATATCACCCTCGAAAAACCGCTGCCGCATAACCTCGAAGCCGAACGCAGCATCCTCGGCGCGGTCCTGCTGGATAACCATGCACTGAACGCCGCGGTGGAAAAGATCAAATCCGACGATTTTTTCCTTCCTCAACACCGCCAGATCTTCGAGCGTATGTTGCAGCTTGGCGAACGGCAGCAGGCCATCGATATCGTCACCCTGATGGAGGACTTGTCCCGGCGCGGCGAACTGGAATCGGCGGGCGGCATCGCCTACCTCTCGCAGCTCGCTGACGGCCTGCCGCGCATCACCAACGTCGAACACTACGCGCGCATCGTCAAGGAAAAATCGGTTTTGCGCAGCCTGATTTTCTCTGCGTCGGCCATTCAAGAGCAGGCCCTGGCCGCAGGCGACGATGCCGATGTGATCCTCGATCGCGCCGAGTCGGTGATTTTCGCTCTCGCCGAAGATCGCGTCAAAGCCGGCCTGATTGGCGTCAAAGAACTGGTTCGCGATAATTTCGAGCGCCTCGAAAAGATTTTCAGCGAAGGCCGCCGCATCACCGGCCTCGCTACCGGTTACGCCAATCTCGACAACGAAACGGCGGGCCTGCAACCTTCCGAGCTGATCATCCTGGCCGCGCGCCCGTCGATGGGAAAAACCGCGCTGGCGCTGAACATCGCGGAAAATGTCGCGGTGCGTAATCGCGAGCCGGTCGCGATTTTCAGCTTGGAAATGTCGAAAGAATCCCTCCTGCTGCGCCTGCTCGCTTCGGAAGCCCGCGTCGATGCCCACAAATTCCGCACCGGCCACATGAACCGTGACGATTGGGGAAAAATTACCACGTCGCTGACGAATTTGGCCGAGGCTCCACTGTGGGTGGATGATTCGGCGTCCTCCACCGTAATGGAAATGGGCGCGAAGGCCCGGCGCCTGAAACGCGACCGTGGCTTGTCGCTGATTATCGTGGATTACCTGCAGCTGGTTGTCCCCACCAACATGGGCCGCCAGAGTAATCGCCAGGAAGAAGTTTCGGGAATGTCTCGCGCGCTGAAAGGCTTGGCCAAAGAATTGAAAGTACCGATCATGGTCCTCAGCCAGTTGACCCGCGCTCCCGAACGCGAAGAGCGCAAGCCGCAGCTCGCCGACCTGCGCGAATCGGGCGCCATCGAACAGGACGCGGACGTGGTGCTCTTCATCAACCGCCCGAATTTCTACAAAACCGATTTGCCCGACGAAGATCGCGCCAAAGCGGAATTGATCATCGCCAAGCAGCGCAACGGACCCACCGGAAACCTGAATTTTGTTTTTCTTGGTCGGCACACGCGCTTCGAAGAAGCCGCTCCCGACGCCTGGAATTCCGGCGGTCTTCAGGAATAGGTTCGCATTGCGCGGTTCGAATTAACGCCATCGTCGTTGCCCAACCCACACGATGTGTCGCGATACCCTCGGTCGAATGCTGCGCGTTCGGAGCCCGTTGATCGGCATCAGAGCAAGAATGGCGTAAGTGTTTAATTAACAACACTTTGCATGGCCATTCCAGATCGCCTGATTCGGTTGGGAATGGCCCACGCGATGCAATAAACCAATGTGGATGTTTACCTAAACGGTGCGACGACCTTTGCCGTTTTCAATTTTCGTCACGCCGCCCAGAAGGAGTCTGGCATTCTAAAAGACGATGTCGAAACCCATCCATTTCGAGGGACGGCCGGTCTGGGCGGAAATTTCGCTTAAAGCCATCCTGCACAATCTCGCCTCGATTCGAAAACACGTCGGCGCCCAGCGCCAGGTTCTCGCCGTAGTGAAATCGAATGCCTACGGGCTCGGCGCGGTTCCGGTGGCCCAGGCGCTGCAGAAAGCCGGCACCGAATGGTTCGGCGTAACCTGCGCCAACGAAGGCATCGAATTGCGCGGAGCCGGAATCCGCCGCCGCATTTTGCTGCTCACCGGTTTTTGGCCCGGCGAAGAAAAACGGCTCATCAAAAATAAACTAACGCCCACGGTCACGCGCCTCGACGATCTCGTCCATCTGGAACGCGCCGCCGCAAAATTGTTCCGCGGCAAAACCCGCATGCAGTTTCACCTGAAGATCAACACCGGCATGAATCGCCTGGGCATTTCAGCCGACGAAGTGGACGCCTTCTGCGATGCGCTGAAAAAATCTCCGCACCTCCAACTCGAAGGCACCTACACCCACTTCGCCTCGGCGGAGGATTTCACCGCCAAACAAACCAGCGACCAGGAATTGCTGTTCCGGTCCTGCCTCGATCGCCTGCAGAAACGCGGCGTCTCGCCCGGAATCGTGCATATGGCCAACAGCGGCGCCATCTCCGCCCGCCCCAGCACCCTCGCCGATATGGTCCGCCCCGGCGCAATTCTCTACGGCTACTATCAGTCCTTCGACCCGCCGCAGAAAAAACAGGAAGTCATGGGCCAGATGCCGCTCGAGCCTTGCCTCACCCTGCGCGCGCGCATCATTTCGCTGCGCGATGTTCCGGCGGGCGAAGGCGTCGGCTACGCCGCACGTTTCGTCACCACGCGCCCATCCAAAATCGCCGTGATCAACGCCGGCTACGCCGATGGCGTCGTCCGCGCCCGCACCAATCGTGGTCATGCGTTACTGCACGGCCAGTGCGTCCCGCTGGTCGGAATTATTTCCATGGATTTGACCATGCTCGACGTAACCGACCTTCCGCACGCCAAAATCGGCGACGTCGTAACCATCTATGGCCAGGACGGCGCCGCCCGGATCGACGTCTCCGACGTCGCTCGCGAGATCGGAACGGTCACCTCCGATCTGCTCTGCGCCTTAGGCCGCCGCGTTCCGAAATTCTACGTATAAGACTCCCAGTACTATCCACATTGCCCTTTTCATCTCGAATCCATAGTTGGGCCGTTGACTCTCGCTTCGTTCGCGGTGTTATACTGTCGCCTCATATCGATTTTCTACAGGGCTTACATTTATCCCGGCAGCGCGCTGTGAATTTTATAAAGCCGGCGGTTTTTCGAGGCGTGGTCCAAGCGCAAGCGTCTCCTTCATAACCATAAGGTGGATTTATGCAGAGGAATTTCAGTCCTCAGAGTCGCCCCCCCGCGGCTCCGCAACCGGAAGTGGCCCCAATCCTGAAGCCTTCCGCTCCACTGCGCACCGCCCCTGAAAGTGTTGGCAGCTTCTGGGACATGCTCGGAATTCGGCTGGTTTTTCTGGCGGTCTGCGTGGCGGCGGCCTACCACTTCCGCCCCTTCAGCGTCTCCAAGCAAATCGGCGCCGCCATTGGATTGCTTTTTGGCCTGTGCGTCATTTTGTTTGAATTGCGTTTGCGCCACGCCAGCCTGCGCCGCTTGATCGGCGCGGCGGCCGGCTCGGTCCTGGGTCTGCTCGGCGCCTATCTCACTTCGCTGATTTTGACCCACACCATCATGCCGGAGAGCACGCGGTCGTTTTTCAGCCTTGCCGCATTTCTGGTGATGGCTTACACCGGCTTGGTCCTCGGCGCGAATAAGGGCGACATGCTGAACCTGCAAGCCCTCGGCGGCCTCTTCGGCAGCGAGCGCAGCTTGAAACATTCCTTCAAAGTTCTAGACACCAGCGTGATCATCGACGGCCGCGTCGCCGATATCGCCGACGCCCAATTTCTCGACGGAACCGTAATCATCCCGCAATTCGTTTTGCACGAGCTCCAGCTTGTTGCCGATTCCGCCGATCCTTTGAAACGCCAGCGCGGCCGACGCGGCCTGGAAGTCTTGCAGCGCATCCAGAAAATGGCGCATCTCGAGGTCCACATTTCCGACGACGATTTTCCGCATGTCCCAGAAGTCGACCTGAAGCTGATCGAACTGGCCAAGCGTTACGACGCCAAAATCGTCACCAACGATTACAACCTGAACAAAGTCGCCACGCTGCAGGGCATTGAAATTCTCAACGTTAATCAGCTGGCCAATGCGCTAAAGCCGGTCGTGCTCCCCGGCGAAACCATGCGCGTCTTTATTCTCCGCGAAGGCAAAGAGTACAACCAGGGCGTCGCCTATCTCGACGACGGCACCATGGTGGTCGTCGACGGTGCGCGCAAAATGATCAACAAGACCATCGACATCACCGTGACCTCGGTGCACCAGACCACCGCCGGCAAAATGATTTTCGGCCGCTACGACGATCGCGGCGAGCAACAGGTTCCCCGCACTGCCGCGGCCGCCGCCACCCCGTCCAGCGCTCACCCGCATCACGTTGAACCGCAAACCGCGCGCGCTCCGGAAGCGAGCCCCGGCGGCGAACGTCCCCCGCGGCCGCTTTACCCCGAATCGAATCGTTCGTAAGCTCGCCACAATTGCGGATGCTGACCTGCGCTCGCGAGTGCGATAGACTGTCCGTCCGTTATGACCCGCATCGCCGCCATCATTCCCGCCGCCGGACTCGGCACCCGCATGGGAGCCACCACTCCGAAACAGTTCTTGGAACTCGACGGCATGCCGTTGGTGATTTTTACCTTGCGCCGTCTGGCGGCTTGCAAAGCAATTACCGATTTTTTCCTCTCGACTCGCGCTGACGATGTGGTTTCGCTGCAGGCTAAATTGTCGCAGGCCGCGATCGGACGTCCCGCGCGCGTGGTGCACGGCGGAGATACTCGCCAGCAATCCGTGGCGAATGCGCTGGCGCAAGTGGACCCCGCGACCGAAATTGTATTGGTGCACGATGCCGTGCGCCCCTTCGTCACTCCCGAACAACTGGATCGGGTCATTGCGGAAGCGCGCCAGCGCGGCGCCGCGATCCTCGGGATTCCGGCCATCGACACCGTGAAGGAGGTCAAACGAACGAGCTTGCCGCCCGATGTGGCCCTGATCGAAACCACCATACCGCGCGAACGCGTGGTGCTGGCCCAAACGCCGCAAGCATTCTCCTACCCGCTCTTGCGCGACGCCTTTCGTGCCGCGGAAAAAGATGGAGTAGTGGGCTCGGACGAATCCTCATTGGTCGAACGATTCGGCCACGACGTTTACGTGGTCCTCGGTTCGGAACGAAATCTTAAAATCACGCGTCCCGCGGACATGGACTTGGCTCGTTTTTATCTGCAACAGGAGCGTGCCGGAAAATGACCCGATCAGGAATTGGCTACGATTCGCATCGGCTCGAAGCGGGCCGCAAGCTGATGATCGGCGGCGTCCATATCCCGTTCGATAAGGGACCCGTCGGCCACTCCGACGGCGACGTATTAGCGCACGCGCTCTGCGACGCCCTGCTGGGCGCCGCGTCTCTCGGAGACATCGGAACGCATTTCCCCGACACCGACCCGAAGTGGAAGGGCGCGAACAGCCTCATGTTTCTGGAACACACCCGGAAATTGCTCGACGAGAAAAAGTTGCGCATCGTTCATCTCGATGCCGTAGTGATTTGTGAGCGGCCCAAGCTCGGCCCGCACTTTCCCGCGATGCGTGCCGCCGTGGCCCAATCCTTGGGCATTTCGCTCGACCAAATTAATTTGAAAGCAAAGACCAACGAAGGCCTGGGCGAAATTGGCCGGGGCGAAGCCATCGCGTCGCATACGATTGCGACGTTGGAAGGTTAACCCGCCAGAGCGTCTCCCAGCGTGCCGAGAGAACAGCGATGCCCATGAACTGGTTGACCGGTTTTCACGCAGTGGAGGAGGCTCTGGCCGCCGGCCGCCCGCTGGATCGTATTTTGGTCGCCAAGGGCCGTCACGGTGAGCGCGTCGAAGCCGTCGTTCAGCTCGCAAAAACCAAAGGCGTTCCAGTTCGTTTCGAAGATCGCCTTCAGATCGATCGTCTGGTCGGCACCCGCGAACATCAGGGCGTAGCCGCACTCGGCGCAGCAAAGCCGGCCGTCGAACTCGATGACCTTCTCGCCGCTAAGACTCCTCAAGGCCTCCTCGTGCTGCTCGATGGCGTCGAAGATCCCCACAATCTGGGCGCGATCGTGCGCACCGCGCTCGCCGCCGGTGCTACGGGAATGGTAATTCCAGAGCGCCGGGCCGCCGGCCTCACCGACACCGTGGAACGCGCCTCCGCCGGTGCCCTCGCACACTTGCCCATCGCGCGAGTCACGAATCTGGTTCGGGCCATGGAAGAAATGAAAGAAGCGGGCTACTGGCTGGTAGGGCTCGACGAACGTGCCGACCAGAGTTATACGGACGTGGATCTGAAAGATTCCGTCGGCATCGTTCTCGGTAGCGAAGGCGAAGGCCTGCATGAACTCACGCGCAAGCGCTGCGATTTTCTGGTCTCGCTGCCGACCTCGGGTCCGGTACGCTCGTTGAATGTCTCGGTCGCTGCCGGCGTGATGCTCTTCGAAGTTGTTCGGCAACGCCAGGGCGCTGATTCAAAAAATAAGAAATAATCTCAGCCTGACGATCTACTTGTCGTATTGCAGTAGTGAAAACACATGGATCCCGGGCAACTTCGCTCGCCCATTCAGGAAACCAAGCTCGACCGCGAACGCCGCACCGGCCACTTTTCCGCCCAGTTGTTCGATCAGTTTTACCGCGGCGGCCGCGGTACCACCGGTGGCCAGCAAGTCGTCGCAGATCAGCACGCTTTGGCCGGGCTTGATCGCGTCGGTGTGAATGTCCAGCTGATCGGTTCCATACTCCAAAGCGTAGGTCACCGAAGTCGTCTTGCCTGGAAGTTTTTTCGGTTTACGTACCGGAACGAATCCGGCATTCAAGCGATACGCCAGCGCCGGCGCGAAAATAAATCCGCGGGCCTCAATTCCCGCGACCAGATCAACCTTGGTTCCGTTGTATTGGTCGCAAAGCCGGTCGACCAGCGCATGAAAGCCTTTGGGATCTTTCAGCAGCGTGGTCAGGTCGTAAAATAAAATTCCCGGCTTGGGATAATCCGGAATTTCGCGAATCAGCGCCTTCAAATCATCCATTCATGGCCTCTCGTATGTTCTGGAATCAAAAACCTATCGTTCGATCGAAAAAATCTTGGCAAATCGCGAATCAATCGCCGCGTCTTCTTCGGCCACGCTCGACACCATGGAACCCTCCGGCCCGCGATTCAATTCCTCGCGAAACGCCGCCAGCGATTCCGCCGGACCAATGGCGTAAATTTCCACCCGGCCATCACTCAAATTCTTGGCGAATCCAGCCAGACGCAGTTGCTCGGCTATTTGCCGCGCAAAAAATCGGTAGCCCACACCCTGCACCAATCCACTCACAAAGTATCTGGCCGCTTGGCGGGACGCGCCTGCTTCGTTCACCTGTGCCCCACGCTCAATCCGCAAACGGCAAATTTTAACAGACGCCGCAAACGGGCCGAAGAAGAATCAACCGGGATTCATGTAGGATAAGACGTAACCCGCTGCCGGCGCATCCAACAACGTGGAGACTCACTCAAGGTGTCTGGTCGGACGAAATCTCTAATCTTCAAAGCGGCCGTCATAGCCGGCCTATTGCTGTCGCCGATTCTGCCGGCCCACGCACAAAACGCCGGGCCGCAGGCACCACCCCCAAAATACGACATCAAGCGCATCTCGGCCGAGCCGCATCCGGGACCGCCGCCGATTCCCGAGCAGGAAATTATCAAGAAATTTGCCGCCAACGAAGACGTAATGAAGAAAGCTTTCGATACCTACACCTTCCAGGAATCGATTCGGCTGGATGAGCAGACCGAGCCCGGCGGCCAGTTCCTGGTCACCGGTTACATGTATATCAAGCCCGACGGCCAGCGTTATTTCCGGGTCGAAAAGCCCGCGGAATCCACCCTGAAGCTGATGCATTTCTCGCTAGAAGATGTGCGCGCGCTATCGACCATGCCGCTGTTCCCGCTGACCACCGAGGAAATCGCCAGCTATACCTTCGTCTACGCCGGCCAGGAAAAACTCGACCAGCTCACGACCTATATTTTTCAGGTCAAGCCAAAGATGTTGAGCCGCAAAAAACGGCTTTTCGAGGGCGTCGTTTGGATCGACGACCACGATTTCGCCATCGTCAAAAGCTACGGAAAATTCGTCAGTGAACTGGAGGGAAACGGCACCGCGTTGCCGTTTACCATGTTTGAGACCTACCGCGAGAACTTCCAGGAAAAATATTGGCTGCCGACCTATACGCGTTCGGATGATTTCCTCAAAAACGACCAGAATGAGGAACTACCGCTCCGGCTGATCATCCACGCCACCGATTTCAAGCCGAATGTCCCGGCAACGCCGGCAAGTCCCGATGGACCATCGGCCGCGCCCCGCTGACGTGCTTAACCTCAGTGGACTTGAAAACACGCTAGGAACGTACGGTCTTAATCTAAAAGGATCAGTTTCGCAGTTAGGGTTTAGGGCTTATGCCGTGCGACCGATCTGGTCGCATCGCCGTATGGGCACCACGTCGTCGCGACGCAGCGCGAAATCGTCAAAGCTGGCGGCGTATCCGTACCACCCGGGCATGTCAACCGCATCGCATCGCACGATATGCGCTGCGGTACACATCTGGACCCGGCCTTGGCCCTGCGGGCGGTCGAGCAGCGCCACTTCCAGCTCGATCGCGGTACCCGGAGAAATGATCCGCGGCGCCAGGAAATAAATCCCGCTGGAGCTGATGTTGCGGGTCACCAGCGTCACCGGATACGGTTCGGCTTCGTTGGCGATGCGCAGCAAACGCAGCGGCAGCGACAACGCGGCACGCGGCGCTCTCCGCCGGTCTTCCACCACCCCAACCGCGTGAGTGGGCACGCGCGCAAATCGGCGCGGACCGGGCTTACCGGACGGCGATGTTATGGGTACTGTGTTGCTTTCAAAACTGCGCTGCGGTGAAACGGACGCCAACCGCCCCTTCCATTGCGGAACAGCCCCCATTTAACGGTCCCCCAAAAGACCTGTTTGACACAACCCCGAGAGGTGGAACGAATATGCGCGGGCCCAGCAATACGGTCAACACTGTATAGGGCGAAAGTGCCCTATCATGTAACACCTTTGTTACTCTCAAATTCAACCCTTTCTTAACAGGATTTTCACAGGCGAAAGCGAAAGTTCGCCCCGCGGTTTTGGACGCTAGAATCGGATAGCGGCTTTCGCTCCAGTCGTCTAATTTGGTGCCATGCAGATGGCCCAACACATCGAATCACCGGCGCCCAAACAGATGGCCAAGAAATCCACGCAACGCCGACGGCGAAATTCGAACGAAAGCGCGTTAGCGCTGCGGGATCGACGGCCACCAGACGCGCGCTGGTCCGCCGTCCAGACCCGCGACAAACGCGCCGACGGAAATTTCGTCTACGCCGTGCGTTCCACCGGCATCTACTGCAAACCCTCTTGCCCTTCCCGCCGCCCGCGGCGTGAACACGTCGCGTATTTCCCACTTCCCGCCGCCGCGGAACAAAAAGGCTTTCGCGCCTGCAAACGCTGCAAGCCGCAGTTGGCCCGGGTGCAAGACCCAAGAACAGATGCAGTCGCGCGCGTCTGCCGGGAAATCGATCGACAGGTGCAAAACGCCGGCGGGCTGGCAAGCGAATCGGCACGAAGTGACTTTCTTTTGACCCTGCCCACGCTGGGCAAGGTCGCCGGCCTCGGCTCGCATCAACTCGAACGCGCTTTCCGCGGCGTGATGGGCATCTCGCCGCGCCAGTATGCCGACGCCCGGCGCATGCAATGGCTCAAATCGAAACTAAAAAAGGGGGACGACGTGACCACCGCACTTTACGATGCCGGATTTGGATCCAGCAGCCGCTTGTACGAACGCGCACCAGGGCACCTGGGCATGACGCCGGCAACCTACCGCAAAGGCGGAGCGGGAATGGAAATTCGCTACACCATCGCCAATTCGCCGCTCGGCCGTTTGCTGGTCGGCGCCACCGAACGCGGCATCAGCGCCATTTATCTGGGTAAAGATGACGCTCCCTTGGAAGCCGAGCTGCGCCAGGAATACCCGCGTGCCGAAATTCATCGCGATCGCCACGGCATGCAGGACTGGGTAGGACAAATCCTCGACCATCTCCGCGGGCACCAGCCGAACCTGGATCTGCCTACGGACGTTCAGGCCACCGCTTTTCAGCGTCGCGTCTGGCAGGAGTTGCGCAAAATTCCGTTCGGCACCACGCGCACTTATGGCCAGGTCGCCCGCGCCATTGGACAGCCCACCGCGGTTCGGGCCGTGGCGCGCGCCTGCGCCACCAATCCAGTCTCCGTGGTAGTCCCGTGCCACCGCGTGGTTCGCGAGGACGGAAATCTGGCCGGATATCGCTGGGGAGTAGAGCGCAAGCGGAAACTGCTGGAGCATGAGGCCGGGCCAGCTTCGTCGCCCAAAGCAAAACGCAAATCGGCCTGATTCGGCCGCGCCGCTACTTCCTATTGTCGTTTGGATTTCGGATGAAAAAAGCCGCAGGCCGAACGCTCAGCCCTGCGGCTTCACTTTTTCGGTGCCTTTCGGCCAATGCGGTTTGAAGTGCGCGTCGCCCAGGTCCGGATTCCGCACCACTCGCGAATAACGAATCATAAAATAATCGCCGGAGCCGGTTTCGTTGAATTGCTGTTGGACCGGCAGCCACGACGATTCATCGAACCAAATCTGAATTTTTGAGATTTGATTGCGCGCTTCATCCGACCGCGGCGTCAGCTCCAGTTCAATCGTCTTCCGGTCGTCCAGCATCGGTTCGCCCAACAAAGTGATCAGGTACGATTTCTGCAGGTCTTTTCCGTTCTCGCCAAATCCCAGCAGTAAATATTGATCCACCAGCATCCGGTGCTGCGCCAGATTATATTCCTCCACGCGATTCAAGCCCGGCGTATACACGAACAGATTGTCGCCCGTGCGCAGAATCGTCCGCGCGTTCGGCGCTTTCATCTCCAGCAGCATCTTATCGCCCCGCAGCAGCAGCGTGCCGTCTTCCACCGATTTGTCATTCACCACCACCGTCACTTTCGTACGTTCGACGTCGGCGGAAAGCGAATGGAAATCCTTGGAAGATCGGTCCAACTGACGCAGAACTCCATCCACGGTGGTAGGTCCGTGTCCCTGTGCGGCCATCGCACCACGCACCACCCAGGAACAAAGTGCTGCGCATAAAATGAACAACAAAGTAGCCCGTTTCCCGATCAAGAAACCCCCTGCCGGAATTCCCAAGAAATAAACGAAGTCGAAATCATACTACATCCTTTAGATGTGCCCAGCCGGCTGCGGGTTCCGGGTGTTTAATAAGAGGAAGGGGGAACTACGGGTGCACGGTGACGTCGTAGTACTGCACCGTGCCGGTATCGGACCGTACTGGGTCAATCCGGACAATTTGAAAAGTGTGGTCCTTCAAGTCCCCCACCGTACGCCCCAGCAAATCGTGGGTCTCGCGCTCCAGTTCCGGGCTCGGCCTTGCGGTGCGTTTTTCAATCGCGAAAACCGTCGAATCAATCCGGTAAGTTTGTGTCTGATTCAACGAATCGTCGTTGATCAGTTGAATTGACGCGCTGGAAACGGCGGTCGTCTGCGGCTGATCGCGGAACCACGCCCGCGGCGTGAACAGCACGAAGATGACGATCAAAACGACCATCAAGTCGTACGGCCAACTGCCGCGCTCGTACGACCAGAAAACCGTGCGGACGATGCCCCGCCAGAGCGAACGCATGTCAGTGTACGGTGCTGCCGTCGACCACTTCGCCATCGCGCATGTGCAGGATGCGGTGCCCGTAGGCCGCGGCTTCCGGATTGTGAGTGATCATCACGATGGTTTGGCCCAGATCCTGATTCAGCTGGCGCAACAGACCCAGCACGGCTTCTGAACTTTTCGTATCGAGATTCCCAGTAGGTTCGTCCGCCAGAACAATCTTCGGCTCGCTGATGATCGCGCGCGCCAGGGCCACGCGTTGCTGTTCGCCACCCGACAATTCCGAAGGCTTGTGCTTCAGCCGGCCGCTCAGCCCCAGCAATCCCGCCACAACTTCGAACCGGTGCGGATCGAATCCGTTTCCGTGAATATGCTGCGCCAGGGTGATGTTGTGGTAAGCGTCGAGCGTCGGCAGCAGATTGAACCGCTGAAACACAAAACCAACTTTGTGCCGCCGCAATAACGTGCGCGCCGAATCGCTCATGGTGGTCAGGTCGTTGCCATCGAGCAGCACCCGGCCCCGCGTCGCCTGCGCCAGCCCGCCGATCACATGCAGCATCGTCGATTTTCCGCAACCCGACGGGCCCATGATCGAAACAAACTCACCGGGGAGAATCGAAATGCTGACGCCGCGCAGCGCCGGCACATCAACCTTCCCCTGCCGGTACACCTTCCAGAGATTTTCGGTTTGAAGTATAGGCTCCAACAATCAGCTCCGGCCCGCGCGCGCTCTACTCATACGCCAGCGCCTCGACTGGATCTTTACGGCTAGCCAGCCAGGCCGGATACGCCGCGCCCAGTAAACCGCCGACCACTGCGATCAAACCCGCGCGCAAGATCCAGGTTGCTGAAATCAAAATGGTCAGCGTCGGAAACAGCTTTATAAAAATCGAACGCATCAGGAAGCTCAGCCCAATCCCGCCAATCACACCCGCCACACACAACAAGGTTGTCTCGCTCAGAATAATCTGCACAATGTAAGGCTTCGAAGCTCCCAGAGCCTTCAGCACACCAATCTCTCTCGTGCGTTCGATGATCGTGGTGTACATCGAAAGAAAGATCACCAGAAATCCGATGACCACGGCGATTCCGATCATCACGTTAATGAATGCGCCCAGGCCCGGTAGATTCGACGAAGTCATCAACGAAATAAAATCCTTCAGCGGCCGGATTTCATAACGCGGCAGAAGCTGCCGGATTTCGTCGATCACCGCCGCCGTGTGATCCGTGCGGTCGCACTTGATAAAAAACACCGAAGCCTTATCCCGCGCGCCGGCCATATCCTGCAGCGTCGATAAAAACACGAACAACCGCGCGCCCTTGCCATGTTCCACGATGCCCACCACGTGGAAGTCGTGTTCCAGTACGTGAATCGTCTGCCCCATCTTCACTTTCTTGCTTTTGGCGTATACGTCATCCACGATGATGTCGTTCGGGTCCGCCAGATCGTGCCCTTCGTGAAATACGAACCCGCCGGTCACCGCCTTGAAAGTTTCCTGCTGAATTCCGTACACGATTTCGAGTCCGGTCGAATTGAATTGCAGCAGCACCGGCGCCACCGCCTGCACGTATTCCAGTTGTTCCAGTTTGCCGCCGATCGCAATCGGCATCGGCGCGCCGCTGAACGCCATAAAAACCGACGCCGACGGCGGCTGCACCATGATGTCCGCGCCCACACCTTCAATGCGCTTCGCCGATTCCGCTAGCAACCCGCTGGTCAGTCCGACCACGATGATCACCAGCGTCACCTCGATAGCGACGGCCAGAACAGTGATCACCGTGCGCAACGGACGGTGCAGCACGTTTTGTACGATCATGTGCCGAATCATAGTGGGGGGTGCGTCAACATCTACTGCTGCGGCTCCTTCGTAGCCGGTTCCGTTTTCTCGCTGCCATCTTCTCCCACGCGCACCAAATCTTCTCCCGCGAGTTGCTTTAGCGTAAAGGCGTCCGCGGCCAGCGGAGCATTCAAGGTCAGCTTATTGATGTGAATCGCCAGTTGGTAATCCTCGCCCGGTCGCGCGATATCGATCTGTCGCGGATACGAGCGCTCGCCCGCCGGCTGCCAATCGCTATATCGCACGTCCGACGCCACCACGCCGCCGGCTGCGAATCCTTCCACCCGCGCGACGTGCAAGTCCGCGCGGTCGAACCAGATTTTCTCGGCGATCTCGAAATCCGTGGCGCTGTCTGCCGCGCGATTTACCCCGGTCGGCGCGCGCAGAACCGTTAGTACATAATACCGGACGTTGGCTTCGCTGGACTCCTCAAATAGCACCGTGGATTGCGTCGGCAGGGCGGCCGACAGCAGCGCATCCGTCAGATGCTGCGGCCGCAGGTTCTCGATCGGTTTGGATGATGGCCGCCGCACATTTACCGGGCCGGTCACGAATTTGTGTTTCGACGGGATCGAAATCTCAAACGTTTTGCCGTCACTCACCATGTCGAAAATATTCTTGCCGATCACCGGCGCCTGTCCGATCACCCGAATACTTGCGGGCCTCGCTGCCAAGAGGAAACCGTTCACTTCGTGGTATTGCTCGATCACCCCCGAATAAGCCGAGCCCGAAGTAAGCTTCATCGCCACCCCGGCATTGAGGGTCTGAATCGCTTCGGCCTGCCGGTTGTAATTTTCGATCAGCTGCTCCCGCGTCGCGGTCTGCACCGCCGCCGGCGCCTGTCCGGGTTTCACCACGGTTTGGTGGCTGGCCGCACACCCGCTGGCAAAACACGCCATCACTGCCGCAGAAACCATCCACAAACGCACCCGAATGCTCAGAAGAAGCCCCTTATTAACGCAAAGTACGCAATCTAACAGCCACTCAGAGGGGTGTCAACGAACCTGCCAAGGACGTCGCGCGGTGCTCTGACGAAGGGATTTTTAGGTCGCTCGAATCTTCAGTAGAGGTGCGACCAGATAAAAAGGCGCAAAGGGAGGGAGACTAGCCTTTATTGGGGCCGTACGCCGGGCCCGAACCCACGGTCCCCAGCGAGACCAGCAGGCGTCGCAGCTTGGCCCGATCTTCCAGGCCCATTCCTACCAACTCGAAGCCGGCCTGTTGCGAGCGCACGAACCGCACCACTGCCTGCATGGTAATCGATCGCAGCCCCGCCGGAATTTTTACTGTCGCCTCGGTGCCCACCGGAAATTGCAGCTCGCCGTTCAGCAGCCCGCCATCCAGGCTCAACACGCTGATCGAAGACGAATATTTTCCGCGCGCCGACGTGATCGTCGCCGGAACCTGGCGCGGGAGTCGCACCCGGCGATATCGACGGTGGCGCACCACGTCCCGATCGGGAATCGGATCGAGCGGCGCTAAAGCCAGCACGTCGGCCTCCAGGCCGGATTGGGGCAGAAAACTTTGGATCCAATCCGGATCGAGTTTGACCAGCGCTTGCGCTGCCGCCATGCGAATCTCGTCGGGATACACCCAGCCAAAAGTCTTTTTGGCCTCCACAAATTTTCGCAGGTCTTGCACCGCGGCCACCGCTCGCATGCGGCCCAGTGCTTCGATTGCTTTCACTCGCAGATACTCGGGCGCCTGCGGCAGAATCTCGCCTTGCGCCAGGCGCAGTAGCTTATCCGCCGCTTCCGCATCGCCGGAAACCCCGATCTCGTCGATCGCCAGCGGCAGAATCATGGTGTCGAACATTTCCAACGAATCCGCCAGCAATTTTCCGCGCTCGGGCGCACCGGCAGTGGAAAGTTGCCGGACGATCGCGTCATGAAATCCTCGCCCGCCGTCGCGCAGGCGTCGCGGCAGCAATTCATCCACGGCGGTTGCATCCAGCCGGCTCAGCAGCCCGACCACCCCCGCCGCTTTTGCCGGGGCATCGTTCTTCAGCGTTTCTTTCAGATAACGAACACAGGGAGTGCCCACCGATTTCGCCAGCGAAACCACGCTCTCCCGTTCCGTGCGGCGGGCCGATCGCGCCAGGCGCACCGCCAAATGTTCCGAGGCGCCTTTGGGCACGCGCATCAGCACGCCAACCAGTCCCTCCGGCAGTTGCACCGCTGCCAGCGCTTCCTCGATAAATTCCGGAATGCGATTGTCCACGCCCAGCCGCGGCCGCAAACTCTGTACCCAGCTCGGACGCGTTTCTTCCAGGTCGGCGACGGAATCAAGCGCCTGCTGCAACGCGCGATAGTAACGGCGCGACGCCGACTCTTGACTGAGCCGCACGAACGCCGCGCTCAACAAAGTCTGCAACTCAGGATCCTGTTCGGCGCCCATTTGCTGGCCAATTTGCCGCAGCGCATCCTGCAATCGTTTACTCGCCGCCTTACTGAAGAGTTCCGCGAGCTGGCCCAGGCCGATCGCCGCTTTCTTGCGCGCCTCCGCGTCTTTATTCTGCACGCAGGAGGCGTAGTGCAGCAGAATATCGCCAGCCGCATCCGATTCGCCGCGGCCCATCAAATCTTCCACGTACTGCTGAATGTTGCGCGGCGGTATGCACCACGCTTCCGACGACATCAGAACCGTTCGTTTCCCGGAGTCCGGTACCGCCGCCCAGAACTGGCGGTCGAGCAGGTCGGCGTGGGATTCGACCATCATCCCGGCCGTGGCCATTTTTTCTTCGCGCGATTTCAGTAGCTTGCGCAGCGTGGCCAGTTCGCTGCCCATGCGGTCCAGCATCTGCCGCACCGCGTTGACTTTCACTTCCCCGCGCTGATAGCGATCGATCGCAAAGCGGATCGCCAGATCCTCCGCCAACCGCAACAACATCGCCTCGTCCACTTTGGCCGTCGGCGATTGCGCGGCGACCGTGGCGAGCGCTTGCTGCAAAGTGAGTTGGGCGTTTTGCGGTAACGCAGAAATTCTTTGTTGCCAGCTCTTAGAATCGAGTTGCGGATGGTGACCCGATTGCGCTTCGCCAAATTGCGAGAGTAATTTCAGCAGGCTCTGCAGTTCGGCTTCCTGCAATTGGCCGATTCCGCCCGCGAATCCCGTTGCGCCGCCGCCGGTTCCCGTTCCAGTGCCACTGAATCTGAATCCGCCCGGTCCTGATCCGCCCGGTCCGCCACCGGGTCCATTCCCGGTTCCCGCACCGTTGCCGGGGCCACTGCCCGCGCCATTGCCAGGTCCATTGCCCGTGCCCGTCCCCGTCCCCGTCCCCGTTCCGCTTCCCGACCCACCACCGTTGCCATGCGAGCCTTCGGCAGCCGCAATCAGCTGGATCATTTTTTCCGGGCTGCGGAACCAATCCTGAATCATCTCCGCATCGGCGCCGAGCGTTTTGGCCGTTAGGGTCGCGGCCACCCGCGCTTCCGAAAAGCCCGCGTCTTCGGCGATGAAGCGAATTTCATTCACTCGAATTCCGGCGTTGTGTTTGTCGCTGAAGTAGCGCGCCAGCCGATCGGAAAGCGGTATGGCATTCGGGCCCGCTTCCATGAAGCATTTAACGAAATTCACGAACTCCTCGCGGTTGACGCGAGGCAAAAATCCAATACTCGCCACCCCAGCGTTCGTCAGGAAATCCGCGAAGCTTCGTTCCGCTTGGCTCGAATCGACCGGAACGCCATCGAGCAGCAGCTGGGATCCGGAAGCTCCGAGCAGCAGGCCTCCCTGGCTAGACGCAGCTACCGCAGCTTGCAATTCCTGCCAGGCGGATTCGAACTGTTCGACACAGCGGGAGTGCTGTAAACCATAGAGACGAGAGTACTTAAGTAGCACATTCAGGCTGCGGACAAACGCCTTAGCATTGGGAATTGTGGGAGAAATCGCGGCCGTTACTTCGCGTTGCACGGGTGCCATTCTGGTACACCTTTGAGCAGTGTACTAGGACCATCGGCGAGGGAAATAGTACCAATGGGCTATAGGCCGTACTCTTTCAGCACAAGCGGATTCTAGAGGATTTTCAGGCGGCCAAACGAATTTCCACATCTTGCCCTTCGAGGACCGGGCGGATCCGACGGATAACTTCGCTCGCCCACAGTTTTTGGCTCAAGATCACCAGCGAGCCATCGTCAAACGCGCACACCGCACAAAAGAAATAATTCTGAAAACTATTGTGATACGCGTCGAGCCCACGCCGCGCCAACTCGCCTTCGAGTTCCGCATCGCCTTTCACCAACAACTCACCGGCGCGCACGCCAAATGTTTCCTTCTGGAAACGGTCAATCAGCGGCTCCAGTTTTTCGGCGTCGGGCGCCGGAATCACGATCGAGCGTTTGCTCGCTTCTCGAAAATTGATCTGATGCCGCTCGCAATAATCGCGCAGCGGATCGAGATGGCTGAAAAAATCGAGCGACCACGGCTCATCACCGGCCACCGCGCGCAAAACGCGCGACCAGATGCGAGCGGCTTCTGCGCCGCGGATCGGCTCCCGGTTTTCGTCCGCTTCGGTCAGTTCCACACCCATCGCGCGTACGTCTTCGCCAAGATCCAGCGGTTCAATTTCCAGCAGGTACACGATGCGGTCCTTTGCTGAGGTTTTATACTTCGTCCGGGCCGGGTTCGGGAAACCGCTTCACAAAGTCCGGCGACTGTTTGCGAACCTCCAGCCAGTCGAAAAAAGCGTCGGGCGTTTCCAGCCAGATGCCGAACCAGTGCGCGATTTCTTCCTTTTCCGCTCGCTTCTTTGCTTCCACTTTATGATTTCGGGAAATCATTTCCGCGCGGCGCCGGCCCAACCGCGCCACTTCGCGCACCCGCTCCGCTCCAGCGCGTTCCTTTTCATGCCCAAATTTACGAAATAACTCATCGAGGCGCACAATGCACATCTCGGCCTCTTCCAGCGTGGAGAAATGCAGCAGATCCGCAAATTCCTCTTCGTAGCGCCCTTCGGTATCGGACTTGGTGGACCACACCACCTTCATCCCCGCTTCTTCGAGCACGCTGACAATATAATCCGCGGACGTTTTTCCGTGCGCGCCCAGCTGCGCGATTAATTTTCTGCGAATCTGCTCGATTTCCGCTGGGGTGAAGCGCGGTTTTCCCAATTCCTCAGCGGCTTCCAGGATCAGCGCCTTTTTGGTTGGCGACCCGCTGTCGTCGTGTGCTTCGCCAGCTTTCACGAAGGTCCTCGATGCTGCGGTTTTTTCGCCGCCGCTTCTTCCACCGGAGTTTCGCCCGACAAAAGTTTGCGGTACTTGGCCACGTTGCGATTATGTTCCGCCAACGTTTTGCTGAAAAAATGGCCGCCCGCGTCGTTGGCCACGAAATACATATAATCGGTGACCGCTGGCGTCACCGCCGCCCGCAACGAAGCCTCGCCCGGATTCGCGATCGGTCCGGGCGGCAGGCCGGGACTCCGGTATGTATTGTAAGCAGAATCCACCTGCAAATCCTTGGCGTGAACCACTTTCACCGGATGGCCTTCCAGCTCCAAAGCGTACGCCACCGTCGGGTCGCACTGCAAAAGTCCGCCGTGCTTGAGCCGGTTGTAAAAAACTCCGGCGACCAGCGGACGTTCGTCACGGCGCGGCGTTTCCCGCTCTACCAGCGAGGCCAGCGTCACCACTTGATCCGCCGAAAGCCCCTGCGCAAACGCGTTCGCGTCCGAAGCGTTCAGCGATTCCCACACCGCCCGGAAATTCTGCACCATCCGTTTCACCACCTGCTCGCAGGTCGTGTGATGCGTGAACTCATACGTCGACGGAAATAAAAATCCCTCCAGATTCTTCGCGTTCGGCGCCAGATCCGCGATCAGCGCCCCATCCTGCGCCGCCGTCAGAAAATTTTCTCGTCCGCAGACTCCCTCATGGTCCATTTCAGCGGCGATGTCGAACATCGTATACCCTTCGGGAATCGTGACCGTGTGCGTATAAATCTTGCCCTGTGCGATTTGCCAGAACATCTCGCGGGTCGTGACCGGCCGGTCGACATAATATTCGCCGGCCTGCAGCGGCGTCCGCAGATGCCACAAACTGAACAGCTCAAACGCCAGCCGGTTGCGAATCACATCGTCGTGCCGCAAAATTCCGGCGATATTCCAGCGCGAAGTCCCGTGCGGAATCTCCACAAAAACCTTTTCCGGCCGTCGTCCGCGATACGGCCGGCTGATCTGCGAATCGATCCAGCCGGCGCCGGCGCCGATGGCGGCAATCAGCAACAGTGCGAGCAAGCCCAGGCGGCGCATCTACGCTTATTCCTTTCCTTCGCCGCTGGTTCGCATCTTATCCAGATATTCGCGCAGCAAAATAGCCGCCGCCACCGCGTCCACCGACGCGTTTTTGCGCTGCCGCGAAGATCCGAATTCCGCCATCGTATTTTCCGCCTCCCAGCTGGTCAATCGTTCGTCCGCCAATTCCACTTCGATCCCCAATTCTTTGCGCAGCCGCCCCGCAAACCGCGACGCTTCATCCGCCATTTCCCCGGCTTCGCCGGTAATATGCACCGGATGGCCCACGAGAATACGCGCAACTCCATGCGCTCGGCAAATGTCGCGCAGACGCCGCACATCGTCGCGGCGATTTTTGTGGATTAAAGTTTGCAGCGGTTGCGCCGTAATTCCCAACTCGTCAGACAGCGCCAGCCCAATCCGNTTTCGCCCGTAGTCAATGGCCAGAATGCGCGGCGTCGGACGCCGTGGCGGCTGCGTTTCGGAATTCAAAGCAGAGTTTCCCCCGGCGACGGAAAGCGGAGTGGCTATCATCTGTATATTATTATACGCGACGGTGGCTCGATTTGAGTTTCGCGCCGCCGCATCACGGCTGCCGCCCGCGCTCGCTGCTCTGCCAATATTTCCAGAATCCCGCATCCTTCATCTGCTGGTCCAGTCCCGTTTCGTGGAACATCTGTTCCAGTTCCGCCCGCGATTGCCGCGCGCCGATTCGCCCGGGATTGTCGGCCAGCGCAAACGCCGTAATCGCGGCGATCGCTACGTGGCGTTTCAATTCCGTGATGTCCACTTTGTCAAACGTGTCCGACGCGGCGTGATAATTCAGCATATAGTTCGCCGGTTCCTGATTGGCTACCAGCGTCGGCACGCCTTCGATCAGAAAATCGAAGTTGTCGGTGTCCATGCTCACGTCCGGCGTGAAGTCCTTCACGCCCAGCCGCGCCACTGGCTCCAGCGCGTCGCGCACTGCCGCAACCGTGTCCTTCCGTCCGCCCACCGAATAACCCGTAACTTTGCCCATGCCGGAATCGAAAACCACCGCCGCGATCATGCGATCCAGTTCGGCGCGATGGTCGTGCGCGTACGCCGCAGATCCCAGCAGGCCTTCTTCTTCGCCAGTAAACAAAATAAACCGAATCGAGCGCCGCGGAATCGTGCCCGAGGCATGGATCGTTCGCGCCGCATCGATCACCAGCGCNGAGTTGCACCCGTTGTCCAGCGCGCCCGTGCCCAGGTCCCAGGAATCCAAATGTGCGCCGAGCACCACAAACTCATCGGGTTTTTCCCGCCCCCGAATTTCCGCCACCACATTTTCGGCGGTCACCGGACCGCTCACCCGGTTGGGCATCTCGAAATGCACCCGCACCGGCTGCCCCGCGGCTAAAAATCGCGCCATGCGCTCCGCATCTTCTCGCGCCACCACCGCCTGCGGCATTTTTTCCAGTTGTCCATCCACCGAAACGGTGTGCCGGTAAAGCAGCAGGTTCGGCCGCGACGACATCCACAGCACTGCCTTAGCACCGGCCTTCATCGCGCGCTCGATGATCGCCGGGGCGATGTCGTACTCCGCGGTGAGTTGGTCCCAGGTGACCAGAAAATTGGAATGCACCAATACGATCGCGCCGTTCACGCCGGCGCCGGCCTTCGAAAATCCCGCTTCGTCCCCGAATCCCACGTCGACGATATTCGCGGTCACGCCGCCTTCGGGCGTCGCCGGTGACCAGCCGATGGAAACGAGCCGCACCGGAAACGATTCCGGCGCCAAAATTTCCAAGCGCGTGTTCCCCTCGCTCCATCCCACCGGAATCGTGTATTTCTCGGTGTGCACTTCGTCCACGCCGGATAAGCGAAACGCCTGCACCGCCCAGCCCGCAGCGCGGTCGGCAGCTGGTGTTCCGGTCACCCGCCCCCCGATCGAATCGCTCAGGTACCGCAGATTTTCTTCGAGCGGCGATGCGCCCATCGCTTTCTGTTCCATAACGGGTGCCAGCTCCGCACAGGATTTTCCCACCGAGCACGAACCTTCGCCTTGCGGCACCTGTTTGGACAACGGCGCGGGCGTAGCCGGCGGAAGCTGCGCGGATTCGCACGCCGGACTCACGGCAAAAATCAAAATCAGCAGCAAACCAAAAAATCCGAGCGACATTGATGTGCGGTTGGGCATGGTCGTGGGCGCAGTCTAGCGCGAAAACGCTATTTTGCCGAATCCTCAGCGAGCCACTGGGGCCGCTCCCCAACGATCGCCCGCTCGCAGGACCACGCCCAGAGAAGATTTTGCAGAGCAGGCGAACTTTCTACCTAGCCCTATTCCCCCCATTATCGCCTCCGACCCCCTATCTGTCTCAATTTGAGTCACTTATATCTTTGTTCGCAGTGGCATGGCAGATGCCTGAGCATCCTGCCCGCCACCTAAGGTCTTTACTGTAGTAGATGTACAGGCCCTTTACCGAACCCAAGGGTGAAGGGTCTTATGCGAACGGGCGGACCCGACGCTTGATTCGCGCGCAACTTAGTTAGCAACTGAACGAGGGAGTTAAATCCAGATCAAGCTTTGCCGAATGTAATCCTGGGCAAGCAAGCGGGAAGGCCATAGTGAAGAAAGTACAAGCAATCGCCAAATTTCCAGCGATCGAGAAGCACAAAGATTCGAACCACCCCGACACCTTTTTATTCTGTGAGGGGGGCAATGGCACGGCGCAATTTCGCGCTGCGTCTGCCGCCGACTTGGAATGCACCGTCGAGCGCATTGCCGGCGTGCTGGCCATGCAGTGCATGGTTCGCGGACAGGACCCCAAGAATTTTCAGGTCATGGTCCCGGCCGAACAATCTCTGGTTGCGCGGCTCATTTCCCGCGCCGAAGAGTTGCTGGCCGAAGGTCGCGCCATTGCCTGTCCTACCTCGCTCAGCGCCCGTCAACGCGAGGTGCTGAACGCGGTGCTCAGCAATCGCGCCAATAAAGAAATTGCCTCGAAGCTGAACATCACCGTGCGCACCGTGAAGTTTCACATCTCCTCATTGCTCAGTAAATTCGGCGTGGAATCCCGCGCCGATCTGGCTCGTCGCGCGGCCGGATTCATGCGCCCCGAGCCGGTCGAGGATGTCGAGCTTCCCGAGCCCGTCGTCCCGGCTGACTTCAAAACCGGAAAATTTCGCACCCTGCCTTTGACTCAAAATTCACCCATGAACCGGACCTACGACATGGTCAATCGCGCCGCCGCCGTGCGCTTTCCAAGGAAAACCCTCCTGGCCTAGAGCTCCATCCTAGGTTCTGGCTGCTTAGGCCGGAGATTCGAATCAAAGCCGTCCGGATCACGCTACATTCCGGGCGGCTTTTTTGTGTCCGCTAAGGCCTTGCTTTCATGCACGGAAGGGCTACGGATAGGGATGAGTGCACTATATTCTTTGTTATGTTCAGCTCTTGCCGCCTTGCTCGGTTATCAGATGGTCGCACCTGCTCCTGCTGATCAGTGCTTTCCGGTACAGGCAACGATAGAGTAGTAGTTCATTATTGTGAATCAAGACTTCTAAAGACCGTCCAGGAGGAATGGATACTGTGGCCGAGCTCAACCCACCGCCGAGCGGCGAAAGCACCCGGCAAGCAATCATCGCCGTCGATTTCGACGGAGTTATCGCCAATTATGACGGCTGGACCGAGTCATCCGTTATCGGTCCTCCGCGGGGGGATGTGGTCGAGGCTTTGATCGCGCTGCGTAGCGAAGGTTGGAAGATCATCGTCTACAGTTGCCGCTCCGCCGAAGAAATCGGCCCGTATATGACCCAAAACCGAATTCCTTTCGATGAGATTAATCCGAGCCCTTCCAATCCCAGTAAGGGAACGAAACCTAGAGCACGAGTTTATTGGGACGACCGCGCCTACTGCTATTCCGGCAACGCTGTGGACGACCTGGAAAAAATTCGCAAATTCCGAACCTGGTCGGGTCGAATATAAAAAATTAATTCTCTAGTAACCGAATGTCCGAATGGACTGACTAGTGATTGCCAATTTCGGACGGAAATGTTACATGTCTGTGAATGTCGTGTTACAGCCGTGAGACGACCTCTTATGCTGACCAGCATCAAAAATTCGCGGTCCCAGCGCGAAGCGGAACCTAAAGCTTCGCCGGGGCGGGTCTTCTGGATCACCGGCTTGTCCGGTGCCGGCAAGACTACGTTGGGAGAAGAGCTAGCGAGCCGCCTGCGCGCCGAGGGTCGTCGGGTTATCTTCCTCGATGGCGACGCGCTTCGCGCGGTCATCGCTGAAGATCTTGGCCACAGCGCCGATCACCGGCGACAGTCGGCGATGCGTAATGCCCGGCTGTGTCGTTTACTCGCGGGGCAAGGCGCCGACGTGGTCTGTGCGACCATCTCGCTCTTTCACGATGTGCAGCGTTGGAACCGGCAGAATATCCCCGGGTATCGCGAGATCTATCTGAAAGTCCCGTTGGAGGAACTGCAGCGTCGGGATAGCAAGGGGATCTATGCGGGAGCTGCGCGCGGAGCTACACGGGACGTTGTCGGCCTCGACGTACCCGCGGAGACTCCCGAAACGCCCGAACTGGTCCTCGAGAATTATGGCGCACTCGATGTGCCCGCGGCGGTCGAGCAGATCTTAACAGTGTGTGCCGGAATCGAAGGCGCCAGTGCGCCGCAACCGGTGCGCCTGGTTACCTTCAAAACCAAAGCGGAATCTCTGGACGCGCTAGCGCCCCTGCTCCGCAGTGCGCGGGTCCTGCCTCAAGTCCGATTCTCGGTTCGCGATTGGCGCTCGAATGCCACTGGCGTACTCGCTGCCATCAGCGCCGCGCCCTGGGGTTCAAATCGGGTCATCGTCCGCAGCAGTGCGCGAAGCGAGGACGGTGTTACGAGTTCGCAGGCCGGGAAATACGATTCCGTTCTTGGCGTCGTCGGAAGCGCAGCCGTGGCCCAGGCGATCGACCACGTGATTAGCTCGTTTTCCGAGGGCGGCACCGACGAAGATCAGATCTTTGTCCAGCCGATGCTTGATCGGGTGGCGATGGCCGGAGTGGTTTTCTCGCGCAGCCCGGGCGGCAGTCCTTACTTCATCATCAATTACGATGATCGCTCTGGCTTAACGGATCGGGTAACCGCCGGTGTCGGCGACAATCTCAAAACTTTTTTTTGCCTCAAGTCACGGCCGAACGCCTGCCCCGCTTCGCTGGCTCCGGTCATTGCTCTCGTCAGCGAGCTGGAAACCCTGCTGGCCAGCGATTCAATCGACGTAGAATTTGCCGTCGGTGACGATGGGCAGCTCTATCTTCTCCAAGTCCGCCCGCTGGCCGCGGACCGCTGGGGACTGCCGTTGGATACGATGGTCGACCACGCCCTCGGAGATGTTGCGCGCAAGGTCGAGCTGCTCAGCCGCCGGCATCCCTACCTGCACGGCAGCCGGGCGATATTCGGGGTCATGCCGGACTGGAATCCGGCCGAAATCATTGGGGTGCGGCCTGGGCCGCTGTCGTTATCGCTGTATCGCGAGCTCATAACCGACGCGATCTGGGCCTATCAGCGCGACAACTACGGGTATCAGAATCTTCGCAGTTTTCCTCTGCTGGTGAACTTTCACGGCCTGCCCTATATCGACGTGCGAGTCAGCTTCAATTCCTTCGTGCCGCGCGGCGTGCCGGACGATCTTGCCGGCCGGCTGGTGAACTACTACATCGACCGTCTCCTCTCCGAGCCCCATCTTCACGACAAAGTTGAATTTGAGATTATCTTTTCTTGCTACACCCTCGATTTGCCGCAGCGGATTGGCCGGCTCGCCGAGCACGGATTTTCTTCGGACGACATTGCTGAGCTCTCCGGTGCCCTGCGGCGCCTCACCAATCGCATCATGCATGGTGAGACCGCTCTGTGGCGGCACGATCGCGCCAAGGTCGACCTGCTCGCCAAGCGCCTGCCGACCATCTACAACGCGGAAATCGACAAGATCAGCCGCATTTACTGGCTGATTGAAGACTGCAAACGTTACGGCACGCTGCCCTTTGCCGGTCTGGCCCGGGCGGGTTTCATCGCCGTTCAACTACTGCACTCCTTCGTCCAAGTCGGCGTTTTCAATGCCGAAGAGGCCGCCACGTTTATGGCCAGTGTCGATACCGTTGGTTCGCGCATCGGGCACGACTTCGCGCAACTCCCCAAGGCAGAATTTCTCGCGCGCTACGGTCACCTCCGGCCGGGGACGTATGACATCCTCTCGCCGCGTTACGACGAAGCTCCCGATCTTTATTTCGATTGGTCGAGCATTCGCCCTAAGGCCTCCCCACCACCGCGTTTCGCGCTCTCCATCGAACAGTTGCGCCGCATCGAGGCCTTGCTCAAGGAACATCAGCTCGAAATCGACGTCCTCAGTTTGATCGAGTTCGTCAAGGGCGGCATTGAAGGCCGCGAATACGCGAAGTTTGTGTTTACCCGCAGCTTGAGCGATGCGCTGTCGCTCATCCGGCAACTGGGCAAGGATCATGGTCTTTCTGCGGACGATTGCGCATTTCTGAATTACGACGCGATTCGCACCCTCTATAGTGAGAGTGCTTCAGTGCGCGAAACGTTGCTGGAAAGCGTTGCACATGGCAGAGAGCGCCACGCGCTCACCCGCAATCTGGTGCTTCCGCCGATCATCGCCTCGCCCGACGATGTCTTCGCCTTTCACCTGCCCCCCAGCCAGCCCAATTTCATTACGCGCAAAAGCGTCACCGCTCAGGTCGCTTCCGTCACCGACCCGCCGGAAACCTTCGCTGGACGAATTCTTTTCGTGCCCAGCGCGGACCCCGGCTTTGATTGGATCTTCACCCGAGGCATCAGCGGTTTCGTTACTCAGTTCGGAGGCGCCAATTCGCACATGGCCATCCGCGCTGGCGAACTCGGCATTCCTGCGGTGATCGGCGCGGGCGAAATTCTATTCCAGCAATGGCAGGCAGCTCGCAAGCTTTGCCTCGATTGCACCAACCAGAAGGTTCTGGTCATCGCGTGAAAGCGGTCGCCATCACCCAGCGGGTATCGATTGTTCCGGCCCACGGGGAGCGTCGTGATTGCCTGGACCAAGCATGGACTAAGTTTCTCTGGGCCTGCGGGCTACTTCCCGTTTTACTCCCCAACGTCGTCGACGCGGCTCTTCGCTTGTGTGGGGGGGCTGGCATCACTGGGTTAGTGTTGACCGGCGGGAATGATCTCACAGTGTTGGGTGGTGATGCTCCGGAACGCGACGCCGTCGAAAATGCTCTGCTTGATTTGGCTGAAACGCGCGGGTTGCCCGTGCTCGGCGTCTGTCGCGGGATGCAAGTAATCCAGCAACGTTGCGCGATCCCCTTGCGTCGCGTAGAGGGCCATGTGACAGGACATCAAGTAATTCGCGTCGACGGTAAGCCCACCGGGGTGAACAGCTATCATCGTTTCGCAGCCTTCGAATCGCGGTCGCCACTTGGCGTCTGGGCTGTCGCCGACGACGGCGTCGTCAAGGCCGTCCAGCACGCTGACCGCTCCACCACAGGGATCATGTGGCATCCTGAACGAATGGACCCGTTTGCGCCGGCCGATATCGCCCTATTCCAACGCGTTTTTAGGGTGGCCTGATGCGCGCCGTGATCCTCGCAGCTGGCCGCGGCAGTCGCTTGGGGCATTTGGGCAGCGACCGTCCGAAGTGTTTGGTCGAGCTCGAAGGCCGGCCGCTGATTGAGCGGCAGATCGCCGCGCTCCGGCGCGGTGGAGCGAACGAGATTGCGGTAGTGCGTGGCTATCGCGCCGAGATGATTGATTTTCCCGGCCTCGCGTATTTCGTCAACGAACGATGGGCTGAAACCAATATGGTCATGTCGCTCGCCACCGCGGCTTCTTGGCTCCGCGCCGAGCCGGTTATTGTGAGTTATGCCGATATCTTTTACCGCAGTGAGTTGATTCGTGGGCTGGCCGGCGCTCCGGGCGAATTGGTCATCACCTACGACCGCGACTGGCGCCGTCTGTGGGGCCGCCGCTTTGCCGACCCTTTGGCCGACGCCGAAACTTTTCGAATCGATTCCGCCGGCCAATTGCTGGAGATTGGCGGCAAGACCACGCGAATCGAAGATATCGAGGGGCAATACATGGGCCTCTTGAAATTTACGCCGCCCGCGTGGAGCGCGGTCGAAAAGCTACTCAGTTCGCTCGACGCGCGGATGCGCGATCGCCTCGATGCGACTGGATTGCTCGGGCGGTTGCTAGCCGAAAAGTTCCCGATCAACACTTTCGCCACGACCGGCCAATGGGGCGAAATCGATAATCCGGAAGATGTGGCACTGTATGAAAACATGGTAAGCAAAGGCGAACTCGTCCTCGAAGCTCCGCTCTCCGGTACTTGGCCGAGGGCCGGGCGATGACGATTAATTTACGAAATAAGTACGATTAGCTCGAACTTTGCGCTGATCGAAACTAGGAGGCAGGCTATCAATCATGATGAAACATGGAGATTTCACAGGGTTGGCTGGCGATTACGCTAAGTTCCGACCGGGCTACGCGCCGCAAGTCGCGACCGCGATCCTAAGATTCTTGGGACGCGACCTGGCCACCGTCGATGCGGCCGACGTTGGTGCCGGCACTGGAATATGGTCACGCACGCTCGCAGCCTGTGGCCTGCATTCGGTCGTCGCCGTGGAACCCAATGACGACATGCGTGCGCAAGGTATCGAGACCTCCAAGGCTACGGAGATTGTCTGGCATAAAGGCTCGGCTGAAGCGACTGGTTTGCCGGACGGCTCAGCAGATATTGTCAGTATGGCCTCATCATTTCACTGGGCCGATTTCGACAAAGCATGCGACGAGTTCCACCGGATCTTGCGTCCGGGCGGCATCTTCGTTGCCCTGTGGAATCCACGGTTCATCGAGGCGAACCCGCTGCTCGTCGAAATCGAGGCGCAGATCACGCGGCTCAAGCCCGACATCCGGCGCGTTTCGTCCGGCCGTTCAGGCATTACCGAGCGGATGACCGACATGTTGAGTGCCAAGCCTCAATTCGCGGAAGTGCTATACCTCGAAGGCAGACATTCCATGCACCAGACGCCAGAGCAGTATATCGGCGCGTGGCGTTCGGTGAATGATCTCCAGGTACAACTAGGTCCGGAACTTTTCCAGAAGTTTCTGGATTCTACAGAGAAGCGCATCGCGGGTCTGACGGCGATCGAGACAAGCTATCAGACTCGTGCCTGGTTGGCGCGGCGCGCATAGCTCGCGAGAACTGCGGATGACTGTCCACCATTTATCGGAGTACGCCCCTCCGATCGTCACATTTCGGAGACTCACCCGGGGGCTTCGATATCCTTAACCTAGACGCTCAGACTGAAACCGCTTTTCTCAATCCGTCGCTTGGTCTCCGCATCAAGTTCATTGATGAACTTCCTGAATCGAGGCACGTTTTCTTGGACAGTCAAATATCCGTAAGGCTTACTTCTCGGAGGGGCTATAGACAAACGGCTTACATCAAGGTTAACTGACATGATTTCAGCGATTTTAGAAAACTCTCTGAGCGGATCGATCGTGAAGTCCTCCAGCCGCAACGCGAGCGTTGCGGCTTGGAGATAAAGTTCAGTTTCCTCAAGAAATTCTGGGAAAGACAGTAAGGGCCGCCCTGGTATTGCAGCCAAAAACCGCGGGTGAGGCACCACCGCGAAAAACCCAGGGTCACCCGCGGCAAAGAGTTTGAATTCAGAAAAATTCTCCTCCAAATCGGTACATAGATCGTCTGTGTTCTTATAAACCTGCGAGATGCCAGAAATCAATCTGCTGTCGCCAACGTAGGTCCGCCACCACACCCAATTTGTTAGCAAGCTATCGAGCGGATGACGATAGACAAAAATCAGATCGGCGAATCGCGATCGGACCGATTCAAATATGCGGCTCGTTACGGCGGGCAATTCCTGATTACGGCAAATGTATTTGATTGTGGCATGGCCACTGTAGACCATCGATGTCGGACCGGCGTGAAGGCGGATCCCGTCCCGAAAACATTTCCCCCTTCTCCCGATGTTCTGCATCATCATTTCATTGATATACCAGCGACCCGTACCGGACAGACCCATGATGTAAGCCGTTCGGTCGTGCCCCTGATGCGGAATTGGTCTCAAGCCCCAGTCGTACAAGCGGGAACTGACGGTCGATCGAGCTACCCCCAAGGGGTTGATTTGCAAGTTTTGCATGAATTGGGTGTAATGAAATCTGGCTTCACTTATTGAATAATGAAGCAAGTCATTGTTCATCAGGCTCCCCAAGCCGAGCTTGGCTCAGCGACGCAACCTGTCGACGAAACCACAATAAGATGTGTAAGCGGCGTTCCGATCAGCCCAATGACTACGCCTACTCATCGCGCGGCATCATAGACCATCAATCTCAGGCGGAACAATAGCCGAACCGGCCTGGACGTTAGGACTAGTACACTAGAGCTGCCATTGCCCTTCGATGGACCCGGACCGCCCCGGGGCAAAAGTCAACGAAGCCCAGCACCTTGCTTGACGCTGGCGCTACACTTATAGCTGCAGAACAAACGCCCGGAGCAGCAATGCCAAACCAAGATCATATCGTCGTCGCAGGCGCTGGCGGNTTCATCGGTGGACATCTGGTTGCCGCCTTTCGCAAAAAAGGCTACAGCCGGNTTCGTGCGGTTGACGTTAAACCGCTCGACCAGTGGTACCAACGCTTCGACGACGTCGAAAATCTGCAGCTCGATCTGAACTTACGCGAAAACTGCGAGATTACCGCCCAGGGCGCGGACGAAATCTACAATCTGGCGGCCAATATGGGCGGCATGGGTTTCATCGAGGCCAACAAGGCGCTCTGTATGTTGTCCGTACTGATCAACACTCACCTGCTGCAATCTGCCCTGAAGCACAACTGTAAGAAGTTTTTTTATTCTTCCTCCGCCTGCGTGTACAACGCCGACAAGCAAAAAACTTTCGAAGCGCCTTCGCTGAAAGAAGCAGACGCTTATCCCGCGCAGCCCGAAGACGGATATGGTTGGGAGAAATTATTCTCCGAACGCATGTGCCGCCATTTCCGCGAAGATTTTGGCCTCTACACGCGCGTCGCCCGTTTTCATAACGTGTACGGCCCCTGGGGTACCTGGTTTGGCGGCCGCGAAAAAGCGCCCGCCGCGATCTGCCGCAAAGTAATTGAAGCGAAGGTCAGTGGTAAACACGAAATTGAAATCTGGGGCCCCGGAGATCAGACCCGCAGCTTCATGTACGCCGATGACTGCATCAAGGGCCTGGACCTGATCATGCATTCCGAAATCCTCGAACCGATTAATCTTGGTTCCACCGAAGCGGTCAGCATCAACCAATTGGTGGGCATCGTCGAAGGCATCGCCGGAATAAAACTGAAGCGCAAATATGATTTGAGCGCGCCCAAGGGCGTCAACGGCCGCAATAGCGAGAACACGCTGATCAAGAAATATCTGAATTGGGAGCCGGACACCGCGCTGCGCACCGGCTTGGAAAAAACCTACGCCTGGATCTACGACCAGTATCTCGCGCGCGAACGCGGCGGCGCCGGTGTGGTCCGCGAATCCGCTGCCTCCAGATCCTAAACCGTTCGGCTGAATTTTACTTCGGGGCTTTTCCGGGAGTGGCGATCGATTTCAGGGAAGCGTCTCGGTGCTCGTAATTCTTCTGGTAGTAAGAAAGATAATTTCCTCCGCGCACGTCCGCCAGCCATTTTGTATTCTTGGAATACCACTCGATCGTCTGCCGCAAACCTTCGTCGAGCCGCGTCGCCGGCTTCCAGCCCAGCTCATCTTCAATTTTCTTTGAAGTCGTGGCGTAACGGCGGTCGTGCCCCGGGCGATCCTGCACCTGAGTAATGAGTGTCTCAGGTTTCCCCAGGATTCGCAGAATGCTTCGCGCCATCGTCAGGTTGTCGACGATGTCCGCTCCGCCTAGGTTGTACACCTCGCCGATTCGGCCCCGTTCGAGTACCGCGACAATTCCTTGGCAGTGATCGTCGACCTGCAGCCAGGTCCGCTGTTGTTTGCCGTCGCCGTAGATCGGTAGCGGCTTGTTTTCTATCGTATTCGAAATCATCAGCGGGACCAGCTTTTCCGGAAATTGATACGGACCATAATTATTCGAAGGACGCGTAATCACTGCCGGAAAATTGTAAGTACGAACGAAAGAACGCACCAGCAAATCCGAGGCCGCCTTCGACGCCGAATAAGGACTGTTCGGCCGCAGTGGAGCGGATTCGTTCGCGAACCCGCCCGGCTCAATATCGCCATAAACTTCGTCGGTGGAGACGTGCACGAACCGTTTGAGGTTCAACTTGCGAGCCGCCTGCAGAAGCACCAGCGTACCGGTAACATTGGTTTGCACCGCGACCGCCGGATCATAAATGCTGCGATCGACATGCGATTCCGCCGCGAAATGCACCACTGCGTCGCAACCCGCCATGGCCGATTCCACCGCAGCCGCGTCACCGATATCGCCTTTGCAGAATGAATAGGCTGGATTCCCGGCGACCGGTTCCAGGTTCGACAGATTTCCCGCGTACGTCAGCTTGTCGAAATTCAGCACCGCATGGTTTTTCTTCAGCGCCAGAACGTGCCGAATGAAATTCGAGCCGATGAAACCCGCGCCGCCCGTAACCAATAGCTTCATCGATTCTCTCTACGCCGGGAAATTTGCTGATCGGCATGCGCCCACAGCAATCCGGCAAATCCGAACAAAATCGACAGGATGAAATTTCCCCGGGAAATCGTTCTCCCCGTCACCTGAACCAGAACCAGTTCCAAAGCCAACGCCCCCAATACAATCGCCCCCACCCCCAGCACCACCATTCTCGATTTCAACCTGAAATCGCCCGGAGGTTCGAATAGCCCCAGTAGAATCCCAGCCATACAGAAAACCAGCGCGTAGAACGCGTAGTTATATCCTTCCAGCTCCCCAGGTTTCAGTCGGTGAACCAGTCTCGCCAGCCCTGCACCGGGGCCCACGATATATTCTTTCCTCGTTTTCTTCCCATCCAGGTAGAGCAGCAGGCTCTCGCCGTCATACGAATACACAATATCGTGCGGTCCGTGATCATTGAACACTCGCGGGATGAACCACGTCAGTTGTGGCCGGCTTGCCGATAGCGGCGTGCGCAGCCAGGACACCAGGTGTCCGTTTTCCTGCCACACCATCAGGTCTAAAGTGCCAGCTCCGTCCCCCACCCGGAAGATTGTCCAAAGATCATTCGGCGCCTCTACCCCGGTGCAAACCACATGCACGGTGAAATGGCTTGTTTGTTCGAGGGCTTCGATTAATTTTCGGGCGTCGCTTTGCAAAGGAAGCGGGGATGTCTCGGCGTTCGCGGCGTGTGGTGCACTACCCGTAGCGAGTGCGGCCGAAATCCACTCAGTGCCCTGGGGTCGGGAAGAATCGTACTCCACAATCGGCGGTCCGTTCATCCCTGGATCAGCCGCTGCCGATGTCGCCGCGGCCATCGCCTCATCGCTCAGCGGACGATTCCAGATTTGCAGCGCTTGAATCTGCCCTTGGTGCGGATTCAAACCCGCGCCGGAATTTCCGAGCACCATCACCCCGTAGGGTTTCCAGTTGCTGAGCTGCGTCTGCTTCTGCAGCCGGGCCGCGAGGCCGAACCAAAGACAAAAATATATGATAATCGCGCAGGTGAAGCGCAAAGGAGTCATCCACTCCGCCACTGCACGCTGGACCGTATTCGCCCACCCAACCAGTGACCCTCCCAGCAGAACGTAGAGCAGTCCGCCTAGAAACGATCCTGATCCATTCGTAAATACATCTTCCCAGCCCGAATCGCGCTCCGGAATATAGAGCTGCGTGAACTCAATCGCGTACGAAAAAAGCGCTCCCGCCGCCAGCGTTGCTAGCAAAACGAATCGTATCGATTTTCCCCGCTCCCGGAGCTTCTCGCCGAGTCCAAATCCAAAAGGGACGAACAGCAGAACATTCAACAGGGCGTCGACCAACCCGCTCTTCTCGCTCTTACCCAATAAAAATGGCGACGCGCCGTTGGCCAGCGGATGAATATTCAACCGGAAAGGATACATCGTCAAAAACAGAATGCCGGCGATGGCCAGGATCAAGATTCGATTCGACCAACCGGAATCAGGAGGATTTGGCGAGTACTGATTTGATGGATTCCCCATCAGGCAGGCGCTTCACAACTCCGAATCGTGCGCCGAAAGCTTAGCATAGTAGGTACTGTTCGCTTCGCTGTCCCAGTCCAGTTGCGCGGCGCAGCGGGTCCAGTAGACCGGTTCAGCCCGCTGATTTCACGCATTTTCCTAAGAAATCTCATCAAAACGAAAGCTTTCGCCTGTCCATTTTCCTCGGGCACCTGTCCGCTGGACCTCGTGAACAGGCGAAAGCGGTTACACCTTATCGCTGCCTCTGGCCAGTAGTTGCGCTCAGTTTCGCTTTCTACACTGAACGTGACATGAGAGCCCACGCCAACCACCAGTTCAAGTCCGGTTCAAAGTTCGCTCAAATCCAAGCGGCCCAACACCCGGCGTGGTCTCAGCCGGCCCTGCTGCTCACGACCATCGCCATGGTTCTCGCGATGGTGGGCCTGTCGAGTTGTGCCGGATACACCAGCGCCGCCAAGACCGGAACCGGATCGCCGCTCTCCGGGATTCTTTCCGCTAGCGCCGCGACCCTCGGCTTCGGCGATGTCGCCGTAGCCAATACTTCCACGCAGACTTTGACCGTAACGAATACCGGCACCGCCCCTGTCACTATAGCCCAGGCATCCATCACCGGCGCAGCCTTCACCGTGGTTGGCGGAATGCCTTCCGGCTCCATCGCCGTCGGGCAAAGCATCAACGCCCAGGTTCAATTTGCCCCTACTGCCGCCGGAGCGACCAGCGGCACGATCACCATCGTCAGCGACGCAACCGATTCGCCCTTGGATATTTCGCTCACCGGTACCGGAGCCCAGGCCGGCCTCTCCGTTTCTCCCGCGACCTGGACCTTCAGCAATACCGCCGTCGGCCAAACCACTTCCGAGAGTGTAAGGCTAACCAACACCGGCACGTCGAGCGTCGTCATCAATCTAGCCACCGTGAGTGGCAACGCCTTTGGAATGTCCGGACTCTCGCTGCCGAAAACTTTGCCAGCCGGTCAGTTCATGACTTTCTCCGCGCAGTTTGCGCCCACCGCCGCCGGTGCAGCGCAGGGCAGCATCAGCTTCACTGACAATGCGCCCAATTCGCCGCAGACCTTGACTCTTTCCGGCACGGGTGTTGCCGGCGGTGCCACCCTCGGCGCGAACCCTGCCAACGTAGATTTCGGCAACGTGAACGTCGGATCCACTGGCTCGTCACCGGTCACGCTGACCAACTCCGGTTCGGCAACCATTACCATTTCGCAGATCAATATTTCTGGTGCGGGCGTCAGCATCACCGGTCTCGCCACTCCTTCCACCCTCACCGCCGGCCAAAGCACCACGTTCACCGCCCGGTACTCGCCCTCCTCCTCCGCAGCCCTCACCGGCAGCATCTCGCTCGTTAGCAATGCGTTGAATTCACCGTTGGCCATCGCGCTCAGCGGCGCGGGTGTCGCATCGCAGCCGCAGCTCACCGTGACTCCTTCTAACATTAGTTTCGGAAATGCCGCGGTCGGCAGCAGCTCATCGCAAACGATTTCGCTGACCAATCCGGGGAACGCGTCTGTAACCATCACCCAATTAAATGCCACCGGCTCGGGATTCGGCGTCAGCGGCGCCACTCTCCCGTTGACCATCAATGCCGGCAGCAGTTCCTCGGTCAGCGCCACGTTTGCGCCGACCTCCGCCGGAGCCAAAACCGGCGCGATTTCGATTGTCAGTAACGCGTCAGGTTCTCCCGCAACAGTTTCACTGTCCGGCACCGGCGTGCAGGGGCAACTCACCGCCAGCCCATCTCTTTTGACCTTTGGTTCGCTGGCCACCGGCAGCAGCGCATCTCAAACCGTCACCTTAACCAACGGTGGCTCCGCCAGCGTGACGATTTCTCAGGCCACCGCCTCCGGCCCCGGCTTCAGCATCAGCGGACTCACCACTCCGCTCACGCTGGCCTCGGGCCAAGCCACCTCGTTCTCCGCGCAATTCGCCCCGACCAGCGGCGGCAACGCGAACGGCACCATTACCATCGCCAGTAACGCTCCCAGTTCGCCGACCACCATTTCCATGACCGGCACCGGCGCGCAGCCGCAAATGTCCGTCACTCCGTCCAGCGCCGCCTTCGGCAACGTTTCCACCGGTACCAATAATTCCCAGACGATCACGCTATCGAATGGCGGCTCAGCGAGTTTGACCGTCTCTTCCGTCAGCGTGACCGGCACCGGATTTAGCATCTCCGGGATCACTGCGCCACTGACCATCCTTGCCGGCAAGAACGCCACCTTCAACGCGATCTTTGCGCCGACCGCAAGCGGCGCAGTTACCGGCTCAATCTCGCTCGTCAGCAACGCGCCGAGTTCGCCGCTCGCTATCTCGCTCAGCGGCACCGGCCTTGCGGCCACCAAGGTGCTGAGTCTGAGCACTTCGAGCCTGAGCTTCGGCAACGTTAACGATGGCAGCAGCAATTCGCTCAGCGTAGCCCTCACCAACAACGGAAACGCCAACGTCACCATCTCGAACCTAGGCGTGACCGGCGCCGGCTTCAGCACCAGCGGCGTGACCGTCGGCGAAATGTTGACCCCGAACCAGTCCGCAACTCTCACCGTGCAATTCGCGCCCACTACTGCGGGCGCCGTCACCGGCAGCGTTTCCATCAGCAGCGATGCCACCAATTCGCCGTCGACCATCAGCACCTCTGGCACCGGCGTATCCACCACGCCGCACACCGTCGCTCTCGGGTGGACCGCCAGCACCGGAACCGATATCACCGGCTACAACGTTTATCGCGGCACCACCTCCAACGGACCGTACTCCACCAAGGTGAACACTTCGCTGGTGGGCTCCGTGCAATTTACCGACAGCAATGTGACCTCGGGCCTGACCTACTACTACGTTGTCACCGCCGTTGACTCCAACAACGTGGAAAGCACATTTTCGAACCAGGCCACGGCGGTAATTCCATAGGCCGGAGCCAGGCGGTAGAGCATGGATTTCGATAGCTTTTGTGAGCACTGAGCAGCGTTAACAGCAGCGGCCCAGCGGCCGTCCAAAAATCCCGCAGAAACCGCTGCCCTCGCGGACAGGTTACCCCCCTGTCCCCATTGTGTACCCGTGGCCAGTAGTTCAAGGCCCCCTAAACAATTCAGACTGAGTTGGTTATGACACTCACCCCCATCCTGGAGGGAGCCGACGTGGACGCACGCTTGTGCTCCCGTCGTTTTTCTTTTCCATTTATTCTAGAAATTTTCGCGACCTTATTAATCGTCGCTTCCATGTTATTTACTTCCGGCTGCGTTGGCGTCGCCGGCAAACCTGGCGCTTCTTCTGGTGGGAGCACCCTGTCCATCGAAGTCAGCCCATCCGCTATCAATTTCGGTTCACTTACCGTGGGTCAGAGCGCGTCGCAGACTTTCCAGATCCTCAACTCCGGTACCAAATCTCTTTCCGTTTCCGGCATCTCCGTGGCCGGCACCGGTTTCGCGGTTAAGTCTCCCGCTTTGCCGCTCGTTCTCGCCGCCGGGCAATCTGGCAACGTAGCCACTACTTTCACCGCTACCGCCACCGGCCCTGCTTCCGGAAAAATAATGATTAGCAGCACCGCGCCGGATTCTCCGATGATCGTCGCCTTGTCCGCCACCGCCGTTGGTAAGGCTTCCAATTTAGCGGTCGCTCCGTCGTCGCTTTCTTTCGGCGATGTCAAAGTCGGCTCGGCCTCCACCCAGACCGTTCAACTGAAAAATTCGAGTTCGTCGCCCATTACGGTTTCAGCCGTCTCGATCACCGGCGCCGGACTTTCACTTTCTGCGGTTTCCCTGCCCTTGACTCTCTCTGCCGGCGCCAGCGCCAACCTTAGCGCTATCTTCAAACCCGCCGCTGCCGGAAATGCTTCCGGCGCGCTCACCATCAAAAGCAATGCATCCGATGCTTCGGACGCGATCGGCTGGAGCGGCACGGGAACCGCCGCGACTTCCACTTCCACCAGCTCTACTCTCACCGCTACGCCCCCCACCGTCGTTTTCGGCAATGTCCCAACCGGAACGGCCACGACCCAAACCATCAAGATCGCAAATTCTGGAAGCTCGTCGGTCACGGTCTCGTCCGTCACCGCCTCCGGCGCCGGTATCACCGTTTCGGGAATTTCCACGCCACTTACTCTCGCGGCCGGAAGCAGCGCCAACCTTACCGCCTCGCTCAAGCCGGCGTCCGCCGGCGGCGCCAGCGGCGCGATCAAGGTCATCAGCAACGCCACGGCGGATTCTTCGCTGCAGATTTCCTGGAGCGCCACGGCTGAGCCTTCTGCGGTCACCTTAATTGCTAATCCGACTCAGTTAAGCTTTGGAAATGTCACCGTCGGCACCACCGATACCCTGCAGGCCACCTTTCACAACACCGGAAATTCGGATGCAACTATTTCTTCAATTTCGGTCACCGGAAAAGGTTTCGGCCTGGTCGGCTCCGGTTCGAGCGCCACGCTCGCCCCGGGTCAGACTTTGACCCTGAATGTCAGTTTCGATCCCGCAACCGCCGGTAGCGGTTCGGGCGCTTTGACCGTGGTCAGCAATGCCTCCTCGAAACAAATCGGCATTCCGCTCAGCGGCGACGGCGTTACCGCCAATCAATCTTCGAAACACTCTGTGGCTCTCGCTTGGGACGCTAGTTCGGGCTCCATCATTGGCTATTACATCTATCGCAGCTCGAAACCGAGCGGGCCTTACGCGCGGGTCAATTCTTCGTCCACGCCCAGCCTTTCGTATTCTGATAGCTCGGTTTCCAACGGTCAGACTTACTACTACGTCGTTACCGCCGTGAATTCGAGCAACATCGAAAGCACCGATTCCAACACCGCGTCCGCGACTATCCCCGCGAATTAATCGGGAATCGCGCAGCGGCGCCAATCTTGTTTGAAGTGCTCGGTAGCTTTTCCTGCGGCAGGATCAACGAAACGCTGCGAGAGCAGCGCTTTTATTTTCTCTTAGTCGCGCGTCGGGAGATTTGGGGATTCCCGAGTTTGAATTCTCGATGCGCCGTGTTCAGCGCGGCCTTCACTTCTTTCTTCTCCACCACGAACGATATGTTGCAGTCCGAAGAGCCTTGCGCCGTCGCCAGGATGTTCACTTTTTTCTTTCCCAGCGCCGCAAACGTGCGGCCCACCAGCCCCGAAGTGGCCCCCAGGTTCTGGCCTACCAGCGTCACGATCGCCGCGTTTTCGTCGATCCGGATATGCTCCGCCACTTCCATCCTCAGATCCGGTCCGAATTCGCTGCGCAGCGATTCCACCGTCGGGCCCGCTTGTGCCGCGGGCACGATCAGGCAAATATCGTTCTGCGCTGACGAATGAGAGGTCAGCAGAATATCCGCGCGAATGGCCGCCGTCGCCGCGAACGTCCGGCCCAGCACGTCATGCACTTTCGCGATTCGGGGTCCGCCTACTTTGATCATTGCCACGTCCGTGATCGCCGTGATCGCTTTCACTCCGGAACTCTTCACCGCACCTTCCGGTGTGATTCTCGTCCCGGGCCGCGATGGAGCAAACGTGTTGCGCACCGAAACTGGAAATGTGCATTGCGCCAAAGCGCGCAGAGTTTTTGGGTGCAGCACCTTCGCTCCAAAATGCGCGTGTTCAGAGGCTTCGCGGTACGACATTTCCGGAATCGTCCGCGCCTCGCGTACATGCCCGGGGTCGGCCGTCAGCACCCCATCCACGTCGGTCCAAATGACTACTTCGTCCGCGCCCAGCGCTGCGCCGATGATCGTCGCCGAATAGTCCGAACCGCCCCGCCCCAAAATCGTCAGCACTCCTTCTTCAGTGGCCCCGATAAATCCCGTGGTAACCGGAACGATTTTGCCGCTCAGCAGTGGTCGCAGCCGCGCCTCGCAGCGCGCGCGCGTCAGATCCATCAGCGGGTCGGCGGCTCCGTGACGCGCGTTGGTCACCAGCACATCCATCGCTTCCACTGCCTCGGCCGAGGTTCCCGCTTCTTCGAGTGCGGCCGCCAGCATCGGCGAACTCAATCTTTCACCGAGGCTCCACACCGCGTCGCGCGCTCGCGGCGTCAACTGCCGCAACAGCACGGTTCCTTCGCACAGCCCTTCGCAATCGTCGAAGAGCTTTGTGAGTTTTGCAGCGAGCAATTGTCGCCGCGGTCCGGAGGGAATTAGCGCGTCCGCTGCGGCGAAGTGCTGCGCGCGCAAAGTTTTCAGGATTGTTCTTACCGAATCGCCGTCACCTGCTTCCGATCGTGCCGCCGCCTCAACCAGCTTATTCGTCACCCCGGCCATGGCCGAAACCACGACCACCACGCGATTTTGCTTCGCCGCCTTCCGCACAATCTCGACGACTTGGCGAATGCACGCCGAATCCGCCACCGACGTGCCGCCAAACTTCATTACCTGCACCGGCTTTCGATCGCTTTTCGTATCCGCCGGGCTGACGCCGCGCGCCTGCAACAAATGGCCGTCGGTCCTAACCGTCGGCACCGGTTCGCGTCGTACCGCGACTTGTCGCGCTCGACTTTGCGGGCGTGGCGTCATGCGCGCGGCGCTCCGGCGGCGCTCATGCTGCGCAGCCCGCTTCGTTGCACCCGCCAGGGCGCGCGCTTCTTGCGTGCTCGGATGCAAGCGCGAATCAATTCCGGTTCGTCCCACGGCACATCGTGATACGCCGTGCGTAGATAAGGGCTCGCCGAATCGCGCAGCCATTCCTGCGGGAATAGCGCGATCGTATCTTTTTCAGTGACGGACAAAGTCTTTTCCACCTTCTCTTCGCTCACCGCCGCGCGCAGAGCCGCCGCGATATCGCGGCCAGGGCCCAGTGCCAGATGACCCACTTGCGTGCACCGCGGATTGATTTCGATCAAATACGCATTCCGGGTGCCCGCTTCCAGCATGAAATCCAATCCGCACAACCCCGAAAGATTCAGCCGCCGCACCAGCTTCTCCGCCGCCTCCGTCATTTCCGGATTTTCGATCCGGCGAACCACCGTGGCGTGTCCGGTCTCATCGAGTTTCTTCACTACCTCGAAATGCGAACTCGCGACCACCTTTCCCTTCCAGCACGCCACCGCGCTGGTGGCTTCGCAACCCCGCACAAATTTTTGAACGCTCATCCTGAAAGGTGTCCGCCAGATCGATGGGCCCAGCAACTTCGCGTCTTGGTCCACCAACGTCCTTTTCAGCGCGCGCAGCAACGCCGGTGGCGCCTGCAACCGCAGAAATTCTCGCTCCGCATCCTCCCGGGTCTGGACGATCCGCACACCAATCCCGCCCGACGTTCCGTTGGCTTTGATCACCGCCGGAAGGCTCGCTTGGCGGACCCACTCGCGCAGCTCGTTCACGCCGCTCAGCCCCGCCGTATCCGGAACGCGCACGCCTTCTTCCCGCGCCACTTCCATGAACGCAGTGCGCGAATAAACAATCGGAAAACTTTCCGCCGAACCCATCGACCGTTCGAGCAGCGCACAAAAACTCGAACCGGCGCCGTCGTCGCTCCGCTTCACTTCGTGTAAACGATGCAGATGCTGCACCGCGATGTCGTCGCCCGGAATCACCAGGTCCGGCTTGGTCGCCAAAATCGCCGCGGCGAACGAACGAACCGGCGATAAAACGCTATAGCTGTGGCGCTCCCGCACTGCGCTGGTTTTGAACATCGGATGGCCCGAAGGGCAAACCGCTTCCACCTGAAAGCCAGCCTTCGCCAAGGCCACCGCCAGCCGGGCAGTCGGGTACCATTTATATGTCGTGGCCACCAACGCCGTCGGCTTCACTTCCGCAGCTCCCTCCAACCGCATCGCCTATCGTCGATCAACTTAGCGTATTTCAACCGCTCGAACCCAGAGTACCGAGGTTTGAAAAGCGCTCCGCCACGTACTCAGTACTCAGCGGCGCCAAAAGATCACTCAAGCAGTTTGTCCTCCATGGGACGCACCTCTGTAAGCGACCACGGGCAGATCCCTCAGTCCCCAAACATCTAACGAATAATGAGTTAGCCACTCCGAACGAAACGACCTACTCACTCGTCGAGTGGGCCACTGGAAACGGATGCTCGCGCTGTGGTAACTCACTTCCTACTCCCTGGGCGAAAGACGAGCAAAGGAACCTCTCCCATATCCGCGACCCACGTTCCGGGCCCACTGTTGTACTACCTGTTGTTGGGTCCTCTGTACCATTGCCCCCCGTTAATCGCCTCTATAAAGTGTTATTAGGGGCGACGCTCTACTCGCCGTTTGTCCGCCGCCCGCCCTTAAAGTGGTAGCCCGAGACTCAAAAGGGAACTAATTTCCGGAACTCACTAGGCGAAAGTGAGTATTCTAGATGGAAAAGAAGTTCCTAGCGCCTGGTACTGCCGCATCGATAGTATTCATAATAAAAGGGTTACAATGACCGGGCTCGGCGCTGCAATTGCTTTCGATTTCTTCGCACACGTGTGAGGCCCGGATTTTCGCTATGAGTCCGACTGCGGTTTTGCCAACTAAAAGCGCAACCTCCCAGGAGCGAGCTACCAACGCAATGATCGAAGTCGCCGTTGTCGGAGCCGGCCCCTACGGATTATCGATTGCCGCCCACTTTCGCCGCCGCGGAATCCCTTTCCGCATTTTTGGCCGCCCCATGGACAGTTGGGTTTCCCACATGCCGGGCGGCAGTTGCCTCAAGTCCGATGGTTTCGCCTCCAACATCTACGATCCCGACCAGGAATTTACTCTGCAGAAGTTTTGCGCGGAACAAGGCATCGAATACGCCCACACTGGCATTCCCGTCCGCATCGAAACCTTCCGCGCCTACGGACTCGCCTTCCGCAACCGCATGTTGCCCGAACTCGATGAGCGCCTCGTCGAAAATATTCAACGCGCGGCTGAAGGGTTTATTCTGCGTCTCGCGGGCGGTGAAACTATCGAAGCCCGCCGCGTAATTCTCGCCGTCGGCATTTCGCACTTCGCCTATGTCCCGGAAAATCTGGCGCACTTGCCCCAGGAATTCCTCACGCACAGCTACCGCCACGAAAACCTCGAACCCTTTCGCGGCAAAAGGGTCGCCGTCATCGGCGCCGGAGCTTCCGCCATTGATCTCGCCGGCTTGCTGCGCGACGCCGGCGCGGAAGTGCAGCTCGTCGGCCGCCGCACCGAACTAAAATTTCACACCGCGCCCAAGGACGCGAAACCCTCCACCTGGTGGAGTCGCCTCCGCCATCCTTCCTCCGGCCTGGGTCCCGGCCTGCGTTCGCGTTTCTTTTCCGACGCTCCGAATTGGTTTTATTTTCTGCCGCAATCTTTGCGCCTGAAAATCGTCAAGCGCGCCCTCGGCCCCTCCGCCGGTTGGTTCGCCCGCGATAAAGTCATGGGCCGCGTCGCCCTCGTCCTCGGTTTCACCCCCGAAGGCGCCGAAGTCCGCAATGGAAAAGTTCATCTGCGACTCCGCGGCCACGACGCCTCGCAAAAAGAAATCACCGCCGACCACGTCATCGCCGCGACCGGCTACCAAGTCACCATGGATCGCCTGAATTTCCTCGCGCCGGATCTGCGTACCCAACTGAAAACCGTCGAGGGCGCGCCGGCCTTGAAATCCAATTTTGAATCCTCGATTCCCGGTCTATATTTCGTCGGCCTCGCGGCCAAAACCAATTTCGGTCCGGTGATGCGCTTCGCCTTCGGCGCCGGTTTCGCCGCCGAAACCTTGACCCAAACCATGTTGCAATCGCTCAAGCGCAATCCTGCTGCGGTGCCCATGCAGAAAGTCGCCAGCATCGCCGACTGATGGCTCGCATCGAACTTACTCTCGCTCGCGCAGCGCGGACCATTCAATGAAACGGGAAACTCTTGCGATTCATGCCGGCTACGACGGCGACCCCATCACCAAAGCCGTGGCGGTCCCCATCTACCAGACCATCGCGTTTGAATTTGATTCTGCCGCCCACGGCGCCGCCCTTTTCAATCTCGATGTGCAGGGCAACATCTATACCCGCATCGGCAATCCCACCAACGCGGTCCTCGAAAAACGCGTCGCCGCTCTCGAAGGCGGCGTCGAGGCCCTCAGCGTCAGCTCCGGCATGGCCGCGATTCACTATTCGCTCGTTAATATCGCGGAGCAGGGCAACAACATCGTCTCCCTTCCGCAGCTTTACGGCGCCACTTACACCTTGCTTGCGCACATTTTGCCCAAGCAGGGCATCGCCGGTCGTTTCGCCGCCAGCGACAGTCCCGCCGACGTCGAGAAATTAATCGACGAAAATACTCGCGCCGTTTTTTGCGAAAGCGTCGGCAATCCCGCCGGCAACGTCGCCGACATCGAAGGCCTGGCCAAAGTCGCGCACCAACACGGCGTTCCGCTGATCGTCGACAACACCGTCGCCACGCCTATCCTCTTCCGCCCCTTTGAATACGGCGCCGACGTGATCGTCCATTCCATGACCAAATTTATGGGCGGCCACGGCACCACCCTCGGCGGCATGATTGTCGACAGCGGAAAATTTCCCTGGAAAGATCACGCCCACCGCTACTACATGCTCACCAAGCCCGAGCCGGCCTATCACGATGTCGTCTACACCGAGCAATACGGCGACGCCGCCTACGTCGCGCGTTGCCGCACCGTCTGCCAGCGCAACACCGGCTCCACGCTCGCGCCGCTGAATGGTTTTCTGCTGCTGCAAGGAATCGAAACCATGGCCCTGCGCGTCGAGCGCCACGTCGCCAACGCGCGCAAGGTCGCCGAATTTTTGCGCAGCCATAAACAAGTAGCCTGGGTCAATTACGCCGGCTTTGCCGATAGCCCGCTCTACGCCATGGCCCAGCGCTACCTGGGCGATGCTCGCCCCTCCCTGCTGACATTCGGCGTCAAAGGCGGTTTCGAACCCGGTGTAAAATGTTTCGACGCCATGAAACTTTTCAAGCGCATGGTCAACATGGGCGACGCCAAATCGCTGTCCTGCCATCCGGCTTCCACCACGCACCGCCAGTTGACGCCGGAAGAGCAACTCAAAGCCGGCGTAACGCCGGAAATGATTCGCCTCAGCGTTGGCATCGAGCACATCGACGACATCCTCGCCGATCTCGACCAAGCGCTCCGAGCCTCGGTCGCCTAGCAGCAGTCGTTGTTGGCGCAGTTTTTGTTTGGTAGGTCGTGGCTTCAGCCTCGACCCAACGCCGCGACTTCGCATCGCGGCTTTAGCCGCTGAAGCTCCCGCGGCTTGCTGAAGAAACGGTTCCTGCTTGTTAAGGTGGGGAGGACGAAAAATGCCAATCGCGATCGAGGGGGGCCGAGTCCCGGCGCTTCTCAAACTCGCCAAGGGCTTCGCCTCCGCGCAATCTGCGCATCCCGAAACCGCACCGCTGCGCATCGCGCTGGTCAACAACATGCCCGATGCCGCGCTCGAAGACACCGAATTTCAGTTCTTCGAACTCCTCAGCAAAGCCGCCGGCGACCTCCCCGTCAGCCTGAAGTTTTTCTCGCTGCCCAATCTTCCCCGCAACGAATCGGGCCAGAAGCATCTGAATAATTTCTATTCCAGCAGCGCTGAACTTCTGGGCGACACTTTCGACGGCGCCATCATCACCGGCACCGAGCCCCGCAGCCCCGACCTTCGCGAAGAACCCTACTGGCCCGCGCTGGTCGAAGTTATGAGGTGGGCTGAACACAAAACCTCCTCCACGGTTTTGTCCTGCCTCGCTGCCCACGCCGGCGTCCTCGCCAGCGACCAGATCCCGCGCTCGCCCCTAGCCGACAAACAATTCGGCGTCTTTGAATACCAGAAAATGTCCGCGCATCCGCTCACCGCCGGAATCGGCGACACCATGCGCGTCGCTCACTCGCGTTGGAACGAAACGAAAGCCGGCGCACTCGCAGCGCGCGGCTACGAAGTCCTCACCCAGTCGCCATCAGCCGGCGTGGATTTGTTTGTGAAGCAGCGCAACCAAAGCCTCTTCGTCCACTTCCAGGGCCATCCCGAATACAGCACCAAAACACTGCTCAAGGAATTTCGCCGCGACATCAAACGCTTCCTGCGCCACGAACGCGAAACCTACCCCACGCAGCCCCACGGCTATTTCGACGACGCAGCCACCCAGCCCCTCGAACAATTTCGCGCCAAAGCCATCGCCCATCGCGACGAAGCCACCCTCACCGATTTTCCCGAGTCCGTCGTCGCCGCCACCGTCCCGAACACCTGGCAATCCACCTCCGCCACCGTCTACCGCAACTGGCTCCAACTCCTCCGCAGCAAAAAGATCGAAACCCCTGCCGCGTCAGCCCTGACCCCAGCCATCCGCGCCTGACGCCGCGAAAATAACCGCCGGCTCTTGCATCGGTGCCGCCGTATTGCAGCTTTGACGATGTCCTCGACCTGGCTCAAAGTGGCGGCCTTCCATTCCATAACGAACAAGCCTCTCTCAATTCCGATCGTCATCCGTTGTATCGCCCGCGCGCCTCGTACCATTTTTCGCCCCCCACAACCTATGCTAGCCTTCAATCAGCGCCCACAAAATGATCGACATCAACGTCCCCGAAATAATAAATTCCCTCCCGCCGCGCCTCTGCGACGTCATCACCCCCTGGGTCGAACGCACTCCCGATCATCGCGCGCTGGTCGAATCCTCCGGCTCCTGGACCTACCAACAACTCAACGCCGTCGTAAAAGAAACCGAAACCTGGCTCCGCGACGATCTCGGCGTCCGCCCCGGCGACCGCGTCATGATCGTCATCGAAAATTGCCGCGCCTTCGTCGCCATCCTCTTCGCGCTCACCGCCCTGGACGCCTGGCCCGTGCTGGTGAATTCCAAACTCAGCGCCCGCGAAGTCGACGAAATCCGCGACCACTGCGGCGCGCGCCGCGTCCTTTATATGACCGCCGTCTCGCCCCAGGCCACGCAGCACGCCAAACGGCATAACGCCGTCATCGCGCCGGTCGGAAATCTCGGCCCGCTCGGCGTCGGCCCGCTCAACGAAAATGTGCAGCCTGAAAAAATCGATCCCACGGAGCCACCCGAGAATCACGTCGGCGCGTTGATCTACACTTCCGGCACCACCGGCCTTCCCAAGGGTGTGGTTCTCAGCAACCGCAACATGCTTTTCATGGCCGGAATCTCCGCCAAAGTTCGTTCGCTCAATCCCGCGGACCGCCTCTACGGAATTTTGCCCATGTCCCACGCCGTTGGCCTTTCCGTTGTGCTCCTCGGCACTCTGATCAGCGGAGCCACGCTCTACATCGCCCCGCGCTTCGATCCCGTCTCCACCCAGGCGACCATCGAAAAAGAACGCCTCACCGTCGTCCTCGGCGTTCCGGCCATGTTTCATCAGCTGCTCGAATACGCCAAGTTCAAAGGTCTCGACGCCTTCACCACGCCCGAGCTGCGCATCATCTCTTCCTCCGGCGCGCCGCTCGATCCTTCTGTGAAAGTCGCCGTCGAGAAATTCTTCGGCATGCCGCTCTACAACGGTTACGGCGTCACCGAATGCTCGCCCAATATCGCCCAGGCGCATCCCGATGAGCCCCGCACCGACACTTCCGTCGGCCGCATCTTCCCGGGTATCGAAGTGAAATTCGTGGACGCCACCGGGAATCCCGTAGCCGAGGGAGAAGTCGGAGAATTGTGGGTGCGCGGCCCGAACGTCATGCAGGGCTATTACCATGCTCCCGAAGAAACCGCCGCAGCGCTTAACCGCGATGGCTGGTTCAACACCCGCGACCTCGCCCAACTCCGCGGTGGCCATCTCTTCATCATCGGCCGCACCAAGGACCTGATCGTCCGCTTCGGTTTCAACGTCTATCCCGCCGAAGTCGAAGCCGTCTTCAATTCGCATCCCGCCATCCTGCGCTCCGCCGTCCTCGGCCGTTCCGTCGAAGGCGACGAAGAAGTCCTCGCCTTCATCCAACTCCGCCCCGGCGCATCCCTCCCCGCCGCCGAAGCCGCCGACCACGCCGCCAAAAATCTCGCCCCCTACAAACGCCCCTCGCAAATCATCTTCGTCCCCGAAATGCCCGTAAACCTCAACGGCAAAGTCATAAAAGCCGAACTCGAAAAGCTAATCGCCAACCCGGCGTAATCCCAACTGTTGCCGCCGTCCTCCCGCAGCAGCGACGAAGGACCTCTCTTCGATTCCAACCTCGTTGTGTACTTTTGCGTCACCACAACCAATTTGTTATCATGCATCGCTATCGTGTGCAGCAACGCTGACGTCCATGCCAGGAGGGCCGGATGCCAACTGGAGAGCTTTGCAACCGCAATAATGATCCCCATGTTGCCGTTCATGTTCCGCCTCAAAACCAAATCACTCCACCCTCCCGCTCAACCGCCCTTTCTAATCCGCTACCAGCAATTAGAAATCAACGTAAACCATTGAAAACACAGGCCAACGATGAATTCTAATCCGCAAAATCGATGGTCTTTGCGAATCGCATTCGGCGCCGCAGCGTATCCGCAATCGGGATCCCCCATCCCATCCGCTCACTTAGTATCGGCACTCCCACAATGCTAAACTTGCTCCATCGCACTACTATTCACCTGGAAGTAAAGCCGCCCCATCGGCCCGAGGAGATGAGTTTTGGCTAAGCCGCCCCTCGCATCGGAACGAAAAATCGTTTTCAGCGACGAGGTCCTGCAGGACCCTTACCCGACCTACACCCGCATGCTCGAAGAAGGCCCGCTGCACTTCGTCGACATGGGCGGCCAGTGGGCGGTCTGGGCCGTATTTGGTCACGCCGAATGTTCCGCGGTCGCCAAAGACCCGCGGCTCTCCGCCAAACGCGCCCAGCAGATGATCATCACTCTTCCGCCGGGCAGCCAGGCTGAATTCGCCGACCTCGCGCGCATGCTGGGCTTATGGATGATTTTCATGGATCCGCCGGAACACACCCGCCTGCGCAAACTTCTGAACAAAGGTTTTTCCCCGGCCGCGGTCGACGGCTTGCGTCCGCAGGTCGAAGCTATCGTCGATCGCATGCTCGATCCGCTCAAGCCCGGCTCCGAAGTGGAATTGATGAATCGGTTCGCCAATCCCATGCCAGTGCGCATCATTTTAGAAATGCTGGGCATCCCGCAATCTTTGAGCGACATGTTTGTGAAATGGTCTCGGGACATCGCCCTGTTCCGCGGCAACCCGAATCGCACCGTCGAACAGGCGCGCGCCGCGCAGGATGCGCTGCACGGCCTCACCGATTATTTCCGCACCGCCGTGGCGGAACGCCGGAAAAACAAGGGCACCGATCTCATCAGCCTGCTGATCGATATCGAGGAAGAAGGAGAAGTACTAACCGAGGAAGAGCTCTACGCCCAATGCATCGCCATGCTTTTCGCCGGGCATGAGACCACGCGCAACCTGATCGGCAGCGGCATGTACACGCTCCTGCAGCATCCCGAAGAAACCGCGCAGCTGCGCGACAAGCCGGAAATGATTCGTCCGGCCGTGGAGGAAATCTTGCGCTGGGAAAGTCCCGTGCAATTTACCGCGCGGGTGCTGAAAGAAGACATCGAGGTGTGCGGCCAGAAAATTCCAAAGCGCTGGTCAATTCTCTGCATGCTCGGCGCCGCCAACCGCGATCCCCGACAATTCAAGGATCCGAATCAGCTGAACCTGAAACGCCTGAACAATCAGCATCTGGCCTTTAGCGCTGGCCCACACTTCTGCATCGGCAGCCAGCTCGCCCGCCTGGAAGGCCAAGTGGCACTTCTAAAACTGGTCCAGCGCTATCCGCAGATGAAGTTGGTAGGCCCCAAGCCGGAATGGGCTCCGACCTTCGGGTTCAGAGGATTGAAAAGCCTGCAGGTGAGATTGTAAAGCGAAGTGTTTTGCGTAGACGCGAATACGAATCGCAATTGCAAAAATTCTTACAGCGATATTTCGATCAGCGAAGGCCCTTCACCGGCGAATCCTTTCCGAAGCAAATCTCCAAAACTTTCCAGCGAATTCGCCCGCGCCGCCGGAACGCCCATACTCTTCGCCATCATCACCCAATCAATGTCCGGCCGTCCGATATGGAATAAATCGGCGGCTCGCGGCCCCGGCGCGCCCACGCCGAGCCCCGAATATTCCCACTGCAGCACCGCGTACGCGCGGTTCGCAAAAACCACCGTCGTCACATTCAATCCTTCACGCGCCATGGTCCACCAGGCCTGCAGCGTGTACATGCTGCTGCCGTCCGCGGTCAGGCACAGCACGCGCCGATCGGGCGCCGCCACCGCAGCCCCCACCGCCAGCGGCAACGCAATCCCAATCGACCCGCCAGTATTTCCCAGCCAGTCATGCGGCGCCACTCCGCGTGACGCCGCCATCATCCCCCGTCCCGACGTCATCGCTTCGTCCACGACGATGCAGTTCTCCGGCAGCAATGCCGCCACTGTCGTCGCTAGCCCTGCCAGTGTGATCTCACCTGTCGGCGCCGCCGGCCGCTCCGCGGCCTGCGTCAATACTTCCGATTTGTCGTTGAGCGACAACGCGCTAGCCAGCGCTTCGAGCGCTCCCGCCGAATCCTCGGTAGGACTTGCCAAGGCGTGCATCACACCATCGGGCGGCGACAGCACGCTGCTTTTCGTGGGATACGCGAAGTACGAAACAGGAATCGGCGCGCCGACCAGAATCAACTGGCGAAACTCTTTCAGCGTTTCGATCGCCTGGTCCGGAACATACGGCAACCGCTGCACCGGCACTCGCCCCGCGCCACGTTCCATCCGCGGCAGCGAGTACGGAGCAAACAACTTCGCCCCGGTTGCCGAGGCGATCTGGCCCGCAGCCTTCAGACCTTCTCCGTGCAGCGCGCTGCCCGTAATCATCATCGCGGTTCGCGCACCAGAGCGCAGCAGCGCGGCTGCCCGTTCCACATTCTCATGCGGCGGCAGCGGCGCCTTCGGCACCGCAGGTCTTGCCGCCACCGATCCGCCGTCACTCCATGCGACATCAGCCGGAACAATCAGCGTCGCGATTTGTCCTGGCTCATTTCCGGCTGCAACGATCGCGTCCGCCGCGTCGCGGCCAATCTCCGAAGCCGCGCGCGAGGTACGCAGCCAATGCGAATAGGGCCGCGCGATCGCTTCGATGTCCGACGTCAGCGGCGCGTCATATTCCAGGTGGTGCGCCGGATGCTGGCCGATCAGACTGATGATCGGCGTATGCGCTTTACTTGCGTTGTGCAGGTTCGCGGTGCCGTTCGCCAGTCCGGGCCCGAGATGCAGCAGCGAGCAGGCCGGCTTGCCCGTCATCCGCGCATATCCATCTGCCGCGCCCGTCACCACGCCCTCGAACAAGCCGAGCACGCAACGCATCTCGGTCGCGCCGTCAAGCGCCGCGACGATATGCATCTCCGACGTGCCGGGGTTGGTGAAGCAGGTATCCACCCCGCCAGCCACCAGCGTCCGAATTAAACTTTCCGCTCCGTTCATCGCCATGATCGAAAAATTATTTCGAGCCCGCCGCTTCCTGCAGATGCCGCGAAATTACCGCGCCGAGCTGTTCAGGATACTTCGCGATCATGCCCAGGTGATCGCCGGGAACCGTTTCGCTTTCGAATTCCTTCACGCGCGAGGACCAAATCGCTTTTGGGTCGGCGGGAAAGTCGGTCAAGATCGCCGCCCGAACAAACCTCATTTTCCCCGGATAGTAACTGGGGCGGTATCGCTTGATCGCCTCTCGCGCCATTTCTGCGGCCCGTGCCGTCGCTGGCGTCATCGAAGTGGTCGCGGCGACCTGAGCCAGTTTTACTCCTCGGCGCCCGGCGGACATCTGCGCGCGCAATTCCTCCGACGTGGAGGATTTCGTTTCCTCCGACGACCTGCCAATCGCGGCGCCCACTCGTTTTAATGTCATGCGCAGAAACAGCTGGAAACGCTGAGAAACTGAAAGGAGGCTCCGGGACGGATACGCATCCAGAACGGTCAACAGCGCTACGGTTTCTCCAGCTTCGCGCAAGCGACGCGCGATCTCGAGACAGACCAACCCGCCCAGCGAATAGCCGACAAAAGTATACGGGCCGTGCGGCTGTATTTTCTTGATGGCTTCGAGATGGTACTGCGCCATCTCTTGGATCGATCTGAAAGGTTCGTCCAGGCCGTCGATGCCTCTCGCTTGCATTCCGTAAATCGTGCGTTCGCACTGAATGTGCGTGAGCAAGCGGTAGAAATCAATAACGCTGCCGCCAAGACCGTGGGCGATAAACACCGGCGCTCCTGCTGAACCCTCGCGCAAGAGCACGAGAGGTGGAAGCCGCGACGCGCTGGGCTGTCCGAGTTCGGCGGCAAGAGCAGCGATTGTCGGCGTGTTGTAAATCATCACCGACGGCAATTGTCGCCCACAGAGTTTCTCGACCTCGAGAAATAGCGTCACGGCGGAGAGCGAATCACCGCCGAGATCGAAAAAGTTATCGTCCGGGCCGATCGGAGAATGTTGCAGTACGCGCTCCCAAATTGGAGTGAGCGCTTCTGCCATCGCCGAAGTGGGTTGGGCTGCCATTTGGGTCTTGTTAAGTTCCATGCATCTGCCCGTTGCCTTGAACGGATTAGCCAACTTTAGTATCGAAGCGGAGAGGAAGCAGCAGAAAGATTAGCGTTTCAGGCGTGCGCAAAAGCCCAATACAACTCCCGCGCCTTGGTGTAGCAGGGTCCGATGGGAATTGAACGCACGTCGATGCGGGTCACCGGGGCGACCTTGGAATAGTTGCCAGTCGAGAAAATCTCATCGGCGGATTCAAAGTCGGAATATTTCAGGGTCTTCTCGACCACGGTGACGCCATTCGCGCGCAGAAGCCCGATCACTCGCTGGCGCGTGATTCCCGCTAGGAATGTTCCGTTGGCAATGGGCGTATATACGACGCCATCCCGAGCCATAAAAATATTCGACGTGGCGAGTTCCGCGACGTTTCCAAGCATGTCTAGCACGATGGCGTTGTCGAATCCTCGCGCGTGTACGTCGAACAATGCACGGGCGTTATTGGGGTACAGGCATCCGGCCTTGGCATCGACCGGCATGGTTTCGATCGTCGGCCGGCGGAAAGGCGACAAGGTGACTGAAAACCCGCCAGGCTTGCGCATCGGCGCTTCATAGATGGCGAGACACCAGCGCGTGGATTCAGGATCGTGCGCCTGCACCCACGGACCTTCTTTCTCGGCCCAGTACATGGGACGAATATATAGCGCGGAGCCCTTATCAAATTTAGCGATACCTTCGTGCGCGAGCTTGATCCAGGTGTCGGTGGACACCAGCGGTTTCAGGTAAAGCTTCACCGCGGATTCGTTTACGCGGGCGCAATGCAAATCGAGATCAGGAGTCACGCCTTCGAAATAGCGCGCGCCGTCAAACACCATGGAACAAAGCCAGCTGGCGTGCGTCCGCGGACCCATGACCGGCACATTTCCTTCGTGCCAGCGATCCTCGAAATACGTCCAGGTTTTGGAGAACCCATCTGCAGGAGACAAGCCATTCCTCCCGTGGCAAGAACAAGCTCGCGAAAAAACGAGACGCGCCTCTAACGCTGGACCGCGGCGTCGATGGATTTTCTCAGTGCGGTAGCCAGGTGTCTGACGAACGGCTCATTGAGCATGCCCGCGGGAAAAACGGGGAGAACGATGATCTCGTGACCACCTTGCGACAGCGTATCCCATTTCGCGCCGGGCTGATCGAATAACGAATACTGTTTCATGGGCCGGAAATTCGTCAATTTTCCGCAGTACGGTTTAGGAGAGTAGGCAAAACAAGCTCGATCGTTGGCCTTCCAGATCCGGCCCAATACCACTGTTTCCGAAGGAGTGCCGTTTGACGAAGAATGGAACCTGGCCTGCAAAATTCCTTTCCAGACGGGAATGCGATTGCGCAGGGCCTGCATTTTCTCGGCGAGAAATTCGGAGCGACCCTGGGAATCGACTCTAAAGAAATTGGCCACATGAAAAAGGAATCGCTCGAGGGCCATGTACCCGTCGTTCCAGATATTAACTGCGGGAATTTTAGACCAGTCGGTCGTATCGAGCAGCGCGAGCAACGCCACTTCTTGCCCTTGCGCGCGAAGCTGTTGAGCGACCTCATACGCGATGGTCCCACCGAGACAATAACCGCCCAGCAAGTAAGGGCCGCTGGGCTGCACCCGCCGGATCTCTTTCACGTAAAGGGCGGCCATGTCTTCGATTTTGGTCAGCGGTGTCGCGCTGCCATCCAATCCTTGCGCCTGCAAACCATAGAAGGGCTGATCGTCACCGAGGAGTTTGGAAAGCTCGCGGTAAATCAAAACATTCCCGCCGGCTCCGTGCATACAAAAGAAGGGTAGACGCGAGCCGTTGGGCTGAATGGGTACAAGCGGAGACCAGCCCGCCGGAGCGAAATCTCGACGCAAAACCGCAGCTAGCTCCGCAATCGTCGGAGCTTCAAAAAGTGTGAAAATCGGGAGTTTGATGCAGAATGTTTTTTCAATCTGAACAAACAGATGCACCGCAAGGGACGAATCGCCGCCCAAGTCGAAATAATTCTGATCGCGCCCAATCGGTTCCACGCCGAGTAAATCTTGCCAAATGCAGGTCAGTTGTCTCTCAAAATCATCCTGCGCCGCGGCAAGCTGGGTTACCGACGAGCTGGTAGATGGTATTGCCTGAGAATTCGTGATCCTACTCCTTACACAATTGGCCCCAGGGCGCTAAAGGGCTTGGTCCTGGCCAAGGTGCAATTGTCAGACCAAACCATTTCCCGCTAAGTTGCAGATAATAAGCATGTTGATTCTGTTCGGACAAACGAATTTCGAAAACACCTGTGTGCGAGGGAACGAAAGTTCTCATAAGCGTGTCAAATAACTCTTCGATCCAACCTGGCCACGACGCCGGTTGAAGAGTGCTCCCCTTCGCCGTGCGCTGGCAAGGAATGCTTGTGGAGCGGGATAAGGGAATCGAACCCACCGCCTCGACCCTGGAAAGGCCGCGTACTGCCACTATACGAATCCCGCCGACCGTAGCCGTCAGCAGCTACCGTCTTGTTTTATAGCATGGGGAACCCACGCGAACAACGATTCGATGTATCGCAATTGCGAGTTCACAAATACACCATATGCACCGCGGCACGGCGGAAAGACGCGCGCGGCAGGGGTATTTCGAGTCAGTGGACGAAAGGGCTTGCCTCAGTGAAAAATGCGGTAGACCGTCGACACCAGCAAACGAAGCGCTTGGCGGCCCGTGACCACGAACCAGGGCAGCTTTCCTAGCGCGGCTTCGTCGGTTGCCCGCCACATCGAGGACATGATGGCCCATCTGTCCTGATTGGTCATCTGAATGGCGACACCTCGGGCTTCGATGATGTCGAAGGCGCGCCGTTCCAGATACGCCGACCGAACGTCCTTGCGCAAGCACGCCGCAAGGGACATGGTAATACGATGCTGAACGACAGCATCGGAAACAAAAATCGGGAGTTCGCCGAGCCGCACCAGGGTGGAGAGCAGGAGCGTGTCCTCGGCGCGTACCGCGATCGGATTGAAAAGATTTCCGTCTTCGGAGACTTTCGATCGTCGGATGGCGAAACCGGCGGTATTGAGGTAACGGATCCGGCCGTTGGGCTGGAGTAAATGGCGCTGGAGGGCGATGAGACGGAGCTGTTCGGCACTTCCTACCAGGTTCGCGCAATTACCGATCAGCCTCAGCTGGAAACAATTTTCCGCTGGCGCGCCGGTAATCTTTTGCTCCAGCGCGGTGAGACAGCCTGCCTGCATTCTGCAATCCGCATCGATGAATACCAGCACCGTCCCGTTGGAGGCCTGAATTCCTTTATTCCTGGCAACCGAAATCCCGGCGTGTTCCTGACGGACTACGGTGATCGGAAAAACCCGGCTCCAGTTCGCCACGAATTCGGGCGCCGGATCTCGACTGCCGTCATCGACTACTACCATCTCAAAACTCGGGCCGTCCTTCTGCTGTGCCAACGAATTTAGGCATCCTTCAAGAGCAGGCCAATCGTTGTACACCGCCACGATAACGCTGAAAAACGGAACTGGCTGTGGTGTGTTCGGGTCTTTCACTATCGGATTCTTGCAAAGTTAACACAAGGCTTCGCGGCCATACAGGGTTTGAGGGTCGGTTGAAAAGGAGAAGCATGATTCGCCGCGGAAGGCTATATTGGCAGATAGGCTGCCTCTGTCGTTCGAGGGTTCCGGCCTCCTGAATGCGATCGAACTTCGACTGGCTATCTCCGCGATCTCATCCAGAGTTATCGCCGCAGAGCGTACACGTTTGGCGCGCTTCGCTACAATTTGAGTCCGAGCAACTGGACAGATTCGCGATCACCTTGTCCGAGGACGAGCGAGCCCGCGCGCAACGGTTCGGCTTTGAACGTGACCGAAATTCATTTATAGCCGCCCGCGGGATTCTACGGGATCTACTCGCCCGCTATTCTGGCTGCGGGCCGGGCGATATCGAATTTGTTTACGGAGCACAGGGTAAGCCCGCGCTATCCGACGGCGGCACCGCAAATCCGGTTCGTTTCAATCTTTCTCATTCGCACGGGCTCGCGGTGATAGCGGTAGCCAGAGAACGCGAAATCGGCGTGGATGTGGAAAAAATCCGCCCGGACCGAGCCGGCGACGAGATTGCCAGCCGGTATTTTTCGGCCGAAGAGGTCGCGGAACTTCGGGCGCTTCCGACCGAGCAGCGGGCCGAAGGATTCTTTCTGTGCTGGACCCGAAAGGAGGCCTATGTGAAGGCGCTGGGGGAAGGTCTGCGATTTCCGCTCGATCGTTTTCGGGTTTCACTTTCTCCGGGCAAACCCGCTCAACTTTATGGTGATGCCGGTGCGCGTTGGAGTATCGCGGCCTTCGATCCGTCGTTCACTCCGGAAGCGGGATATGCCGGGGCGATGGTGGCGGAAGGGAAAGATTCGCGCGCCGAATATTTTCAATGGAAGTAAAGCCGTCTTGGCTCCGTGGGGCTTGACTCCAGGCCCTGGTCGCTATTCGCTGACGAGAGCCGGGGTGACCTTGCCAGTCTCAGCGTTCTGGCCGAAATGCTCTGATTTCTGCAGCAGCACCAAAATGGGGTACAGAATCGCAAGCGCGATCAGGAAGAAAACAAATCCCCCTCTTTGGTGCAGCTTCCCGGTTAGGAAACCGGGATCCACGTGGATGCTAAGTAAGGTTAAGGTTGCGATGCGGATTCCGTTTTTAACTACCGACACAGCCATCGCCAACACTACAAACAAGACAATTTTCCAGGTGGTTCGCAGGTAGAGATGGGCGGCTAGAAGGCAGGTAATCAAGAGGGCGATGCTGGAGCGTATGCTGCTGCATTCTTTCGCGATCTCGATCGTTACGCCTGGCACCGAGAGTAGAAATCCTTGGCGCACGACCGGGGTGCCTACAGCTTGGAAAATAAAGTAGGTGATCGCGGTCGAACCGGCCTGCAAGGCGTAGATAATGCGGTCCAGGATTTCATCGGGAAGCGGGACCGTTAGGACCAAAAATATCAGAGGGAAAGCGGCAGCTCGTAGCGCGTCGAATCCGTAACAGAGCAGAAACCCGCCCAACCAAAGAATCAAGACCGAAAGAATCTGCAACGAGAACGACCAGCTTCCGGGTTGCTGCGGGGAAAGCCGGGTGGCGAGCCAGAACAGAAACAGGCCGGCTAGTGCTAAGCCAATGCCCGGAGCTGGGCTCCAGCGGACGGTGGAAAATATTCTGCTTCTTTCCATCCAAATCAGAAAAAACGCGAGGACGGGGATTAGTATGACGTGCGAACTGGAGTTGTCCTGGAGCGAATATCGAATCAGCTCGCTGGTGATTTTGTAAAAAACGAGGCAGGACGCCGCGATGAAGACAATAAAAACTAAATGTCTTCTCGCAATTCCGGCACCAGCGCTGGTTGGCATACTGGCCATCAAATTTAGGGAGTGACTTCGTATCTCAGGTTGTCGCCGTCAAGGACGGCGAACGCTACTTTCGCTTGGTCGCTTTGGGGACCTTCGACCGTCCATCGACCTTCGGCCTGAACCAGATGCATTTGGCTCCGTGCCCGCCACCACTGATCGACTTCCCCCGGTAGCGCCATCCAGATCTTTTCGCGTTGCACCATTTGCTGAAGATACTGCAGGAGTGATTCGTAGACTTTGCGCGCGCTGGCGTCGATTAAATAGTCCGGATGCGCGATAAAACTCATCAGGCCGTTTCGCTTGCGCAGCAGGGCGAGCTGTTGCTTCCAAAGGTCAATCGAATAGTCGTTCAGGATCTGAAAGAGCGAATAATCCTGACAGGTCGTCAGCGGTATCTCCAATATTTTGCCGACGAAATAGGGGAAAACGGTGCAACAACCTCCACGCTGAGGCTCAAGATGAGCCACGTTGGGCATGGACATATCGTAGGACATTTCATAAGCGTCGTACCAATCCAGGTTGCGATACATCACTCCCGCGCGGAAACCGTTGGTGGCGAATTTTTTTACGTANCTATTAATTTTCTTGGACCGCTGCAAGAACAGCTGGCGCTCCTGATAGAGCTGGCCATCGTGATTGAGGTCGTGGATGTTGAATTCGAATCCGCGGCTACGGATGAGGGCAACGTATTCGTCGGGAACTTCGTAGCGCTTTTCCGGGATAACCTGGAACGATGCGCGAATGCCATGCGCTTCGTCGAGATCAATGAGCTCGCGGGTAAAGTCCCGGCCCGCGGCGGTTTCCACGTCGTGGGTGACAATCAGCGCGTTGGGAGCGCCATTGGGCCAAAACCAGATGAAAGGCATTCGCTGAATGCCATTGGCTTGCATCGAGAGCCGTAGGATTCGCTCGTGCAAGGTGTCCACGGTGAAATCCACCGGCCACCTGGGGAATAGAAGCCTGCTCCAATCTCCCAGATAGAATTTTTGAAGATGTTTGCGGATGGAAACCGGGAGCAACTCCCGAACGGCATAGTAGGTGGAGCGAACGATGGGCAGGTCGACCATCCGGCCGTTCTTCGCCGGGCGCTGTTTCACGTAACGCTCACGCAGCAGGTTTTCGACCACCTGAACGGGGTTGAACGGCAAATGAACTTCGGAGTTTTTTAGATTCGCATTCCGGGATGCGTCAAAGCGGCCGGCGTTTTCGATTTCCGGAGAGACACCCGTTGCCGATTTTCCGTAACAAATCACATCGGGCCCAAAAAGGAAGAAGCCATCCTCTCCGGACAGCGGCGGTGCACAGACGCGGGCCAACCCTTCGTCTGGAACTCGATAATAATCAGAGAGAATTGAACTTACCATTTTGTGCGAATCCTAAGCTGTGCGCCAAAACGACGCCACGACCACCTTTACGGCAATTAATTCGAAACCTTAGTCATCGGTGCCGGACGACTACCCAATGTGGCGATACATGAGCTTCCCCGACATCACCAGCAATCCATGCGGCAGATGCGAAAAAACGCGCTTGGCCAAACCCAATTTCCAGCCTTCGGTGATTTCGGAAGATGAACCGGCCGGGCCGCGCCAATAGTTGAGCGGTCGATTGCCCGGTGCCCAGTTGTTTTTGAACGCAAGAAGCCCTTCATTCTTGTCCTGCGTGCGTCCCATGTCGAACGCGAGCGCACCTTGTGATTTGGCGGCGGCGATGGCCTTCCACAGAAGCCAAGGTGTGGCCCCAAACTTGTTGAACCGGGCATCGGAGCATCCGTATTTAAAGTAAGTGGTCGTCCTGAAGCGCAACGTAAGTATGGCCGCGATTGGCTTCTGGTCTTGGTAGGCCACGCGGATCTCCAGCGATTTGCCCTCGCAATCTACCAAATTCTGATACCAAGAGTATGGTGGCGGAGGCAGATGGTGACGACTACGCGTAATCACCAGCAGGTCGTAGAAATCCCGCAACAGATCGCTCGAATTGCCACTTTTTTCAACCAAGCCGGCCCGATCAGCCCGGGTTACGCGGCGTTGTACTGAATCCTTGTTGAAGCCGCGAAATATCTCATCGACGGTGGGGCGCAAGTCGATAATATGAAGAAAATATCGACCCGCCGGGGCCAAACCCATAGTGGACGCAATCTCCCCGAATTGTTCGTCCATGGGACGAAGCTCCAAGTACCGCCAGCGGCGCGACTTCACAAAGTCCTGAGATTGGTGGATAAGCGTTTCCATTTCTTCGATCGAGTCACAAAGGGGTTCGCAGTGGTCAGAAAAGGGTAGCGAAACCAGTCGATGCCCTGTGAGCCAACTATTAATATGGCAGAAGAGTATGCCATTTTTCAGCTCNGCGCTAGGCGAAGAGGTGGTAAACACAATCGGCTCATAGCCATAAGTGCGTTGCAGTGCTTCGAGCCAGCTTCGCTGATGAAAGGCCGAAGCCTTCGGATGCTGTGCGGCCAGAGTATCCCAGCGGGGATCGGAGAGTGGGTTTACCCGGTGAACGCTTGGCTCCGTCATCGTCTGCAAAATAAAACTGTTTAAAGGCTCGCTAGATCGGCATCCGTCGTCCGCGCATCAGCCGCAAAGAATATCGGTTCGCACCGTAAAACTACTCGTCCGGTCGAGCAAGTCACCGGTTTTCGCGTATCGGAACCACGTGCGTCTACGGCCCATAAGTTCCGCGGCAGCAAGGTATCACAAAGTACCGCCTGTTGGTGACGCGAGTGGCTGGGCCGCCGGGTCACAGGGCGGCCTTGCTAAAAGCTCTTTCGTAAGCGGCTAAGAGGTTCTTGACGGAGTATTTCCAGGCCAGTTGGTTCTCGACTCGGGCGCGTCCAAATTCACCCATTCTCTTTCGTTCGTCAGGATGGTCGATTAGCCAGAGAAGCTTGCTGGCGAAATCAGGGACCTGATTGTTGACGTCGCTATACAACGAAGCATCCTGCGCACTGAACCTGCCCTCCTTCAAATCAAATTGAACGATCGGCTTTCCAAGAGCCATGTATTCCATGATTTTGATCATGGTCGAAATATCGTTCATTTCGCACGGTTTGTCCGGGTTTACGCAGACGTCGGCGGTGGACAGGATTTCCAACAAGTCTTCATCGGAGACTCTGCCGGTGAAATTCACGGTGTTCTGAAGGTTCTTGTCGATGACCATTTGCCGCAGTAAGGGTAGTCCTGGCCCGCCGCCCACGCAGGTGAAGTGGACATCGTTTCGACCCAGGTTTTTGATACGCAAGGCGACCTCGAGAAGAATGTCCAGGCCTTCCTGAATGCTCATGGTACCGACGTAGCCCACCAGAAAAGGTTTCCCATATTTCAACGAGGGATTCGGCGGAACAGGCTTGAAGGTATCCAGGTCGGGGCCGTTGCGAACGACGAAGACGTCCTCGGGAGCCAATCTGCCGCGGTTCACAGCCAACTGTTTGTAACTTTCATTTGTAGCCATCACGATGTCACTGAACCGATAGGTGGCGTTCTCGAGCCAAACTTGTATTTTGTAAAACGCGCCTTTTTTCTCGTATTTCGAAAGGTAAAGCTCGGGGCTGGCGTCGTGGTGATCGAAAATATATTTGACCCCGAAAAGTTTAAAAGGCAACGCGACCAGGAAAATGTCATCCGGAGGGTTGCAGCCTTGAATTACCCGGAACCCGCGGCGCATGAAAATCCACCAGGAATACAGGAGCTCCCAAGCCAGGGCATAGCCGTATTCGAAGAGATAACCGAAGGGACTATTTCCTTCTTTAGCTGTGGGGTGGCGGTAAATATGAACGCCTTCCAGTAGTTCGTAGGGGGCCGAGCAGCCTTTGGCGCGAGGACACAGCACAGTCACCTCGTAGCCGTTGGTCTGCAAAGACCTGGCCTCATTCCACACACGGGTGTCGAATGGAACCGGGATATTTTCAACGATGATGAGAATTTTTTTCTTCACGAATTAGGCAGCTCGGATTAAAGCAACTTGTAGAGTCCGGCCAGTGCGCAAAGCATGGTGGCTTGACCCCAGTGGAGGGTTGGGGTCTTGTTGACGATCATCGGCGAATAACGGCGGTAGTAAAAATAGCCAGTGCGATCCTGCATGTTCTCGATGGTCCATTTTGCAACTTTCAAGGCGAGGGCCAGATTCTCCGGATCGCGATCATTGAAAAATACAAACGTGTCGATGGCCTGCGACGAGCACTGAATGTCGATCGGCATGGTTTTGTAATCGTAATATCGAGGAGTGCCATCCTGCAGGAAAAAGGTTTTTTTCCAGTAGTCGTAGCCTTTGCTCACTCCTTGCTCAAAGCTCTGATCCCCAGTCGCGGCCATGTAGTACTTGAAACAATCCAGTACGTAGGCGGTGTGAAAATTATCGACCCAATGCACGGTGGGCGCTTCGCCATAATACCAGGACGCATCTTCCCGTTGATGATTGGCGGTGTATTGAATCGCCTTTTTGGCCAGCGAGAGGTACGCCTCATTCCGAGTGTAAGACCAGGTTCTCGCCAGCAGGCTCGCGCCCAGCGTATTCGCATTGTGAATGTAATTTTCGCCGGTTGGAATGTAGCTGATGCAAACGGTATCGCCTTCCGGCCGGACCTTGAGGTCGCGCAAGATGTGTTCGCATGCGCTGGCCGCTACCTGCAGATACTGCTCATCCCCGAAATGCTCGTAGGCATCGAGAAAGCCGTGGCCGATATGCGAGGTCCAAACAATGGTTGGAACGCCTTTGGCCAAATAAAAGCCTCGCGACTGGTAATCAAAATGATTCCCCCAGCACGCACCGGAATATCCTTTGGATTCGTTCTCGACTAACCACTGCAACGCCGATCGGGCTTTGTCTCCCCAAGATTTGTCCCCAGTCACCTGTTCCATGCGCATGAAACCGCGAGCGATATAGCTCATGCCTTTGGTCGAGCGGCTACGGGGAATGCCCAGGATGGGCCGAAGATTCAACGGAAAGCGGCGGACCCCTTGCTGCAGAACGGTGCGCAGGAATTTAGTTTCGAAGGTAAGGGGCCGCACGAAGGCGCTGAGCCCATCGAAGGTGTCGTAGCCTTTAAAGTCGTTTTTTTCCAGCCAGGTACAGAGCCGACTGATGGATTCGGCAATTTGCTGTTTAGAGGCTTGGCCGGCGGCTTCGGCTTTTACTTGTTTACCAGCAGATACCGTCGTACTTGCCATTTTCGCTCCTGCGATTCGTGATGCGAACGAAATCAACCAGATGCTGGCCCGGCTGTAGACGTTCCAGAATGCCCGCAAATTCCGGGTCTTTATTGCCAATCACCACGGTCTGTGCGTGATTTAGCACTGCATCGATTCCATTTACCATTAGCCGCGAGATATGCGGAATCCGGTTGAGGATGAAGTCGCGGTTGGCGCCGACCAGGCTGGCCATGCTTACGTTCCGGTCGAAGATCCGCAGATCATAACCCTTGCCGATCAGGTGCTCGATGACCTCAATCATCGGACTTTCCCGCAAATCGTCCGTCCCCGCTTTGAAGCTGAAACCTAGAATACCAATTTTTCGCTGGCCCTTTTCAGTTATGAGCCGCAAACCGGTGGCGACCTGCAATTCATTGCTGGGCAGGATGGCGTTCATGATGGGCAAACTTAAATCATGCATTTTGGCTTGATAAGCCAGCGCTCGAAGATCCTTGGGCAGGCAGGATCCGCCGAAGGCAAAACCCGGAGTTAAATATGCTGGAGAGATATTCAGTTTTTTATCCTGGCAGAAAATCTTCATGACCTCATGCGAATCGATGGAGAAGGCCTTACAAAGATTTCCAATTTCATTGGCGAAGCCGATCTTTAGCGCGTGCCAACTGTTATCGACATACTTCACCATTTCGGCGGTCTCCAAGTCGGTTCGAATGAAGGGCGCGTCCAACTTGGAATAGAGGGCGGCTAACGTGTCGCCGCTCTCGCGATCCACTTCTCCAATGACCGTCTTGGGCGGAGAATTGAAGTCTTTTACGGCCGAACCTTCGCGCAGAAACTCCGGATTATTGCAGACGCCAAAGCCCACGCCGGCTTTCTTCCCGGAGTATTCCTCCAGGGTGGGAATGACGATCTGCAACATGGTGCCGGGTAAAATCGTGCTGCGGATAACTACCGTGTGCCGAGCGGGTTTATTTTTAAGCGCTTTGCCGATCAATTCGCAGACCCGGCGGATATGGGTCAAATCCAAATTGCCGTTGGGCTGGCTGGGGGTGCCGACGCAAACGAAGGAAAGCTCCGTCTGCAAGATAGCTTCGTCCTGATTGGCGGTCGCCCGAAGGCGGCCGGATTTCACGTTGGCGGCAATGATTTCTGCGATGTCGACCTCAATGATGGGAGATTGTCCCGCGTTGATGAGATCTACCTTGGTGCGGACCGGGTCCACACCGATGACTTCATGGCCATCCTGCGCGAGGCATCCCGCCGATACTGTTCCTACGTAGCCCATTCCGAAAATGCTGATCTTCACAGTTCGTTCCTTTGCTCTGAACTTAATTGCTGGTGGCCGGAGATGCCGAGCGATTTGATCCGACCCACGTACTTCGCACAATGACCCGAAGGCAGGTTGAAACTGGGGTCAGCGTATTTGGTCAAACTTCAGCCTTACGGTCGCGGCCGGAAAACCAACACAGTTGGCAATGCTGGAGTGTCAAATCGACGATACTCGACTATGTCGAAGTTATTCTTGATTAAGTCCATTTTCCTGATCACGCGAGGCTTGATTACACCCGGCCGCTCATCCCCGGCATACAGGCGGACGATAAATACGCCACCGGTCTTGAGATGTTTTGAATATTTATCGAGGATGGGCTTCACTTGGCCGTAGGGCACGTGATACAGGGATTCTCGAAACAGGATGATGTCGAAGTCCTGAGACGGCGCGTAGCCGAGAAAATCCGACACGACAAAACTATTCTTGTCCGCGCGGCCATTTTCTTTCGTGCGCCGCACCGCCTTCTCGAGAGCCGCCGCGGATATGTCG